>Ga0210057_1006934_pt1 | contig 13941 bp, 20 predicted proteins | sample CryGeyCG2114_010_2_FD_183968 | JGI IMG/M metagenome (GOLD analysis project Ga0210057, IMG submission 183968) | Groundwater microbial communities from aquifer - Crystal Geyser CG10_big_fil_rev_8/21/14_0.10 (SPAdes) (version 2) | ecosystem: Environmental > Aquatic > Deep subsurface > Groundwater ... | reverse complement strand
GCTGCTGCAGCACAGTTCTGCACAGAATAAAGCCTCTCTCCCCTGGTTCCATAAAATTGTCTTGCTTTCTGGATTTCAGCTACAATAATTATGTGCACAGGTGCATTCTGCATCCAATACTGCTCCAAAGATGCTTCTGCAAGTTTCCCTCTTTTATCTTCATCCAGAACAACAATAAACTTCCAGTTCTGTAAATTTCCCGAAGAAGGTGCAGCCATTCCAGCCTGAAGAATTTCTCCTACTTTGTCCCATTCAACAGGAATATCCTTGTATTTCCTGATTGACCTTCTGGACATGATAGCATGCATTGCATCCATTAATAATCACCAACGGTTTCCTCTTTTTAATCCCTTTTTTATTTTACGAATAAATATAAATGTATTCAGCAAAAGTTTTTAATATATACCAATATAAATAACTAACGATTAAAACAGAGGTAATGTTGAAAATACAGCTGCCGTCAATTTGCGAGCATCTTAAAGGAACAAAAGTGCATGTCAAGGAGATTGCAAGAGGAATTGACATTATCAAAAACAAAAGATTAATGCGAGCCGACGGCAGCCGAGCCGAAGGCGAGATTTTCAACATGAAAACATAATATAAAATAAACAGGTATAAAATGCAGTACTCAAAACTTGTTGACGTTTACGAAAAGCTTGAATCTACTTCCAAAAGGCTTGAAAAAACAGCTTTCGCTGCGAAGCTTCTGAAAGAAACAGATACAAAGCTTATCCCTATAATCACTCTTATGATTCAGGGAAAAATTTATCCTGCATGGGATGACAGAAAAATAGGAGTTGCCTCAAAGCTGGTCCTCAAGGCAATCAATCTTGCAACTGGTGTTGATGCATCCAAAGTGGAAGATGAATGGAAAAAAACAGGTGACTTGGGGAAAACAGCTGAAAATCTTGTTGAAAAAAAACAGCAGCAGTCCTTATTCAGAAAAGACCTTGAAGCAAGAAAAGTTTTTGATAATCTGGAAAAGCTTTCAACACTTGAAGGTTTGGGAACAGTGAACAGAAAAATCCAGCTCATTGCAGAGCTTCTAACATCAGCTTCTCCAAAAGAGGCAAAATACATAATCAAAACAGTTCTTGAAGAAATGAGGATCGGCGTCGGAGAGGGAGTTCTCAGGGATGCAATTGTCTGGGAGCATTTTGGCTACACAGGCGAAGAAGGAAGAACAGACGAAGTTGGCGAGGAGTACAAATCCTATCTTGCAAAAGTGCAGGAGGCATATGACATCACAAATGATTTTTCCGAAGTTGCAATTGCCTCAAGAAACGGAGAAAAAGCACTTGGAGAAATAAAGCTTCTTCCTGAAAAGCCAATTAAAGTGATGCTCGCCCAAAAAGTAGATGATGTTGCAGCAGCATTTGAAAAAGTCGGCAAACCTGCATTCGTTGAATACAAATATGACGGATTTAGAATGCAGGTACATGGTTTTGACGGCAAGATAAGGATTTTCACAAGAAGACTTGAGGATGTAACTGAACAATTTCCTGAAGTCATTGAATATCTCAAAAAAAATGTAAAGGCAAAATCCTTTATCCTTGACGGCGAAGCAGTCGGCTACAATCCTGAAACAAAAAAATACCTTCCATTCCAAAAAGTTTCCCAGAGAATCAAGAGAAAATATGAAATTGAAAGAATGGCAAAGGAATATCCAATTGAGCTTAATCTCTTTGATATAGTTTTTCTCGATGGCAAAAATCTAATCAAAAAAGAATTTTCTGAAAGAAGAAAGCTTCTTGAAAAAATAATAACAGAAAAAAAATGGAATGTTGTTCTTGCAAAGCAGCTTATTTCAGGAGATGAAAAAGAAGTTCAGCAGTTTTACGAAGACACTCTCAAGCTTGGAATGGAAGGAGTGATGTTCAAAAAAACAGATGCACCCTATAAGCCAGGCTCAAGAGTTGGCCACATGGTAAAATTAAAGCCTGTTATGGAAAGCCTTGATGTAATAATTACAGGAGCAGAATGGGGAGAAGGAAAAAGAGCTTCATGGATTACAAGCTTTGCAATTGCATGCCAGGACGAATCAGGAGAATTTGTTGATATTGGCAGAGTAAGCACGGGTCTAAAAGAATTGAAAAGCGATGAAGGAACAACCTTTTCAGAAATGACCGAACTTCTCAAGCCATTAATAATTTCTGAGAAAGGAAGAGAAATAACAATGAAGCCCGAAATTATAATTGAAGTCCATTATGAAGAAATCCAGAAAAGTCCGACTTATTCTTCCGGTTATGCATTAAGATTCCCAAGATTTGTCAGGCTGAGAGATGACAAATCAATTGATGAAGTTTCTGATATCAGCCTTGTGGAAGAATTATATTACAATCAGAAAAAAAGAAGATAATCTTAATTATAATCAAACTAAATAATAACTAAAAAAATAATTGGTAAAAAATAAGCAAAGAATAATAAATGAAAATAAAAAAGTAGAAACAAGAAATAAATAAAGAAAAAAATTAAGCTGTTCCTTCTATTTTCTTGTTAAGGGTGACGAGCCTTTTTCTGTTTGTTCTTACTCTCTTCATCACTTCTTCATTCTCAATCTTTTTATTGAGCTGAACAAGCCTTTTTTTCTGGCTCTTTAATTTTGCTTCAAGCTCCTCATTAAATCTTCTCTGTGTTCTCAACTTTCTGTTCATGAGGTTCTTGAGCTTTCTTAGATCTTCTTCATTGATCCTTGCAATAGAATTGAGCTTTTTTGTTTTCTTGCTCTGTGTATTCATTCTTTTCTGAAGTCTTTTTGCAAGGGTTGCAGCAGTTGATGCTTTTTTTGATGCATCTTTTGCCCTTGAAAAAGCTGAATCAATATCACTGCCGAATGTTACAGCTTTTCTTGCAACACCATCAATCTGTGATTTCAATGAGTCTATGCCATCAATCTGCGATTTCAATAAATCAACATCTTCTGAAAGATTTGAGAAATTAGTCATGATACCAAGCTGGCTGTCCTTTGTCTCAAGGCTGTCTTTCTCAAGGCTTACGAAATTAACTTCGAAATTATTGACTTTGTCGCTGAGCATGTTCATCTCTTCCCTTATCGGGCCAAGATTCTGGTTAAGATCATTCACGCTTTCTTTGACAGCTTCAAGATATTCTCTTACAGATATAAAATCTCTCTTAACTCTTACAAAAGCCTCTCTTGTAGCTTCCTGGTCGAGAAATAGTTTTGTTTTAAGATCAGCCATTTTATATTACCCCCTATAATTATGTATATTACCACTATTAAAGAGTAATTATTTATAAAGCTTTGGGAAATTATATTTTTACAAAGTTTAAAGAGAGAAAAGAAAAAAATGAAGAAAATCATAAATTATGCTAAAATTTATAAATAATAAATTATATATATATATACACATATATGGAAAAGGCAGACCCGGATTCTCCAAAACTAACAGAAAATGACAAAGAAGTCTTAAGGCAGATTATTGAGCACACTAAAATTCCTGACAGTAAAATTGCAGAAAGCATTGGCATTTCTCCGCAGGCAGTTTTTAAGATAAGAGCAAAACTTGAGCAATTAGGAATTATAAAAGGTTACACACCCGTAATTGATTTTAAGAAATTAGGCATTCAAGTCATGGCACTGCTTGTTATTCGCATTAAGCCGGATGTATGGGGCAAATATTCTGATGATTTAGTTTCTGAACGCATCTCTAAAATCCCATACATAATTTCAGCTTACAGGGTTGCTGATGCCCAAGCATCTCATATTTTATTGATTGGTTTTAGGGACACCTCGCAAAAAGAGCAGTTTCTTTCCCAGATTCAGACTAAATATACCAATGAAATCGAAATAAAAGAGGTTTACACATTCTCCGTGGATAAAATTATAATTCAAAATTCAATTGGTTTGCTCAGTGAAATAATATCTAAAACAGATTTTTCAGATTACCAGCTCTTTCCCCTTAACAAAAAAAATTAGCAAAAAATTACATTATCAGTCATTTTATTGAATATCAATAAATTATTTCTTTTTTGTTGATTATCTCTACACAATAGTTTAATACTTTCCATGCTTCTATCTATTGGGGAACTTTTACAAGCTTAAATTTTTTTAGGTATTTTCGGAGATTTTCGGAGAATATAAAATGGGGGGGACATAACATAAAATAAGGGGGGTATAAAATATAGTGCGCTTTATAATGCGCTTATATTTTATTAATTTCTCCATTTAATTTTATATCCGAATATTTTCAAAAAAAATAAATGTAAAATAAATGAATAACTACAAATAAATGTATTGTCAAATGTCTTGGCACAAGGGGATTTCAAAATGGAACAAACAAAAGAAAACAAAAAAATGACCGGGTGCATGGAAGTCTTTGTTGATTCTGAACTTATACATCCAGTTATATGCAGTCACTGCGGAAGCCCTTTATTATGCAATAACTGTGGAAAACCCATTTATCAATCAGTAAAAGAAGATGATACAGTTATATGCAAGCACTGCGGAAAACCAATAAATGAGACTAAACTTGTCGGGTTTTCATTGATATGCCCTTCATGCGGAAAACCGCAAAATGGCCAGAATCATACTAAAATTTAAATTTATTTCCTATTTATTTCTAATTGTTTTTACCTTATTTTGCTTTGTTTTTCACCTTATTCCACCTTACTAATCTATCTTCCGTCTATTAAACGAAAAAAAACGAAAAAAATGTTTATTTTATAAACAAAAATACAACTTTATGTTTTAATTTTTAACCATCGATTAATGAAGGTGGAAGATACAATTAGTATTAGCAGAAATTATCTAAACTTTATTACATATTTTGGGGGGAACTAAAAATGGGGCAAGAAAAAAACATTGAGAAAAATATTTCTGGATCAATCTTCACATTAATTTTTATATTGCTAATTGCAGCATTAATAAGTGCATGTTCTTTACAACCCCAGTCACAGCCCTCTCAATCAACTCAGGAAGGAAGGGCTGTATTTACAATGACAGACGATGCAGCAAATATGGATGAAGTAACCAGCATTAAAATTACAGTAAACAGTATAAAGGTTTTAAATGAAAGTGAATCATGGATTACAGTTTCTAATGAACAGCAGACATATGATTTGCTCAAATTAAAATCAAGCGGAACACAGGTTCTTTTAGCTGAATATAACCTAACACCCGGCACTTATAACCAAATACGCTTAAGCATCTCACAAATTGTTGTTACTGATGCATCTGGAGATCATATGGCAAAATTGCCTTCCGGAGAATTGAAAATTGTCGGAAAGCTTGTCATAAATGAGAACTCAACATCAACAGTAAAATTCGATTTCATTGCAGATGAATCATTGCACTTAACAGGAAATGGAACTTACATTTTTGCTCCAGTTGTCAAGCTGGAAACAAGACAAAGAGCCAATGTGGATTTAAGATTTAGGGAAAATGTAAGAATCTCTGACGGTAAAATAGATGATGACAGAAAAGAGGGTATGGATATTGAAGGCAACTTCGGTGAAGGGTATCACATTAATGAAAATTCAAGGCTCGTTATCAAAGGAGATAGAATTACTGAAGAACTCAATTTAAGGGGAAACTAAGGTAAGGTGGAACTAAAAATGGAATCAAAAAAAATGTCATCAATTATTTTTACATATTTTATAATCTTTATATTTGCAGCATTTAGTGTTCATGCAGCACAATCAGCTGTGAACCTCAGAACAGCCGGCAATTTTGTTATCTTGGCAAAATCAGGAATTTCAACTACCGGAGCAACATCCATTGTTGGAAACATCGGAGTCAGCCCATCTGCTGCAACTTTTATAACCGGATTCGGATTAACACAAGATTCCTCAAATCAATTTTCTGCATCATCTTTGCTTAACGGAAAAATTTATGCATCCAATTATGCACCTCCAACTCCAGCTGTTATGACTACAGCGATAGGTGATATGGAAACTGCATATAGTGATGCTGCTGGCAGAACATTGCCTGATTATACTGAACTTGGAGCAGGAAATATTGGCGGAATGACACTCGCTCCAGGCCTTTACAAATGGGGTACAGGAGTAACAATACCAACAGATGTTACACTTTCCGGAAGCTCAACTGATGTTTGGGTATTTCAAATAGCGCAAACACTTGACATCAGCAATGGCAAAAAAGTTATTTTAAGCGGCGGTGCACAAGCTAAAAATATTTTCTGGCAGGTTGCCGGCCAAGCAACTCTTGGAACAACATCTGTTTTCAACGGAGTTATTCTTGGTCAAACTGCAATTGTGCTGAATACAGGTGCAACATTAAATGGAAGAGCATTGGCGCAAACAGCTGTCACATTAGATGCCAGCGCTGTCACATCACCATCCGCATCACCATCATCCACATTACCATCCAATACCATTTCACCACCAGAACCAGTTGTTTGTACTGATTGTGCAGCTCCTCCATTAAATTGTAATTATGAAGGCGGTTCATGTCAGACATGCGGCACATTAGTGTGTGATGAAAATAATTGGAATGGAGATGGAGATGTTCAAATAATTGATAATGGAGATGCCCAACTAATTAATAATGGCTGGAACTGTGAAGAATGGTCATCATGCAATTCAGAAGGTGTGCAAACAAAAAAATGTACACTATCAGGAAGCACAACCACATCACTGGAAGAGCAATCATGTACGTCGTCTCAGAAAACTGTTGTGACGCAAACTGTTGTGACATCATCTGTACAGAATCAAAATCAGAATCAAAATGCAAATAATCTCCAGCAGAGCAATGGACAAATTACAGGTGAAGTTGTTTCAGAGACATCATCTCCAACAACTAACTGGCTGGCCAAGATAGGCAAATGGGAGAGCCAGTTTGCAGGCTGGATTTCACATCTGTTCAGTTAAATAATTTTTAATTTTTTAACAATTTTTTGTTTTAAAAAATAAAATAACAAAATCAAAAAAATAAAACTTATACAAAAGGTGAGAAAAAATGAACAAAAAAGGTTTAATATCAGGCTGGTTAATCTGGGCACTAATATTTTTGTTAATAGCAATAGTTGCAGGAATATTTGGATTCGGAATTATCTCAGGAGTTTCATATACAATTGCAAAATGGCTGGCAGTAATCTTTGTGGTGTTATTTATCATTTCATTGGTTGCTCATGTCATAAAAGACGCCTAAACAACTAAGTTGTTTAGGTCTTAAATTTATAATATGTATAAATTTAATGTGATTATGTCAATCGGAGGAAAAAATGTCAGACAAAGATACTAAAAATTTAATCATTGCAGTACTGGTTATTGCAGCTGTCCTTATTATTTTAGGGGCTCTTGGATTTGGAGGATACGGCATAATGGGCGGATTTGGCATGGGTTCTATGTCATTCAACTGGATTTTCAACATTTTGATAATTGTCCTCATAATTGCAGGAATTTATTGGTTTGTTAAACATTCAAACTACAATAAATATTCAAATCATGACGGAAAGAGATAAATGAAAACAAGTCTTTTAATGTTCGTATAGAACAATAAAAGGCAATAGTAATCCAGACTAAAATATTTAGACTAAATTTCAATTAAACGAAACAAGGGGGCGAACACATGGCAAAGAAAAGCAGAGGCGGAAGAATGACTGCAGCAAAAGCAAGAGCTGCAAAAAGACCAGGCGGAAAAGGCATGATAAAAAACAGGCCTGCTGGAAAAAATATAATGAAAACATAAATGTTTCAATAAGGCAGATTATTCATTTCCAGATTATTCATTTCAGGAGGAAATTTATTGCATTATAGCTGGTGCTATGCATTTTTCCTTATGAAAAATATCTAGAAAAATATCTAGCAAAAAAATACTTATCAAATATTCATAATAAAAAATCAATAAAAAATTAATGAACGGGGGGATTATATATGGCATTGTTTGGAATAATAATAGGGTTTTTGGCAAGTTTGATTATATCGTCAATTATCATTTATGCAACTACAAAACTATTTGGAGAAACTGAAGGTTTTGGAACTGCACTATTGACTGCTTTTGTAGGTGCAATAATTTTTACGCTTGTAACCAATCTTTTGGGAATTGGGTGGCTTGCTGCATTAATTGGTGGAATAGCTTGGCTTCTTGCTCTTGGCAGTTTTTACAGCATTGGCTGGCTGAAATCAGCACTCATAGCTCTAATCATATGGGTTATTGCAACTCTTATTAGTATTATCTTGCCAACTGTCGCAGGACCACTTTAAGAAAATAATAACTGTAACATAAACAAGGATGAAATAGCTAAACCAACCAAAAAATTCGGAGGAGATTTTTATGGCGGAAAAATATGAATATCACAAACAAAATGATTATCCTGGAGAAAGGGTAGCTGAGAAGAAGAGAGTAACTGATAGAAGAGAAGCTGCAGATAAAAGGTCTGATGCCAGAGTTGCTGAAAAAGGCAGAACTGGGGAATTGAAAGCAGACAGACGAGTTGCTGAAAAAGGCAGAACTGAGGAATTGAAAGCAGACAGACGAGTTGCTGAAAAAGGCAGAACTGAGGAATTGAAAGCAGACAGCAGAGTTGCAAGAAGGGGCAGAATGGATGATGATCTCATGGACTCTGAGATTGAAAGAAGTACTGCAAGAGCACAAAAAGTCAAAGTTATACGAAATAACAGGGATGCAATAGGTATAATCATTGCAGCAGGCGTATTGCTTATTTTGCTTATTGGACTTGGCGGGAGCTATGCGCTTTTACAGCAGCAATCAAACAAAATAGATTCTCTTAACCAGCAGCTTTCCGATGCAGGACTCGGTACAGGTCCAAATAATGTATATACACAATTGAGCGATGCGAACAAACAAATCGCACTCAATAAGGCCTTTCTTGTAGATATAGCAAATGTCAAACAGGAAGTCTATGATTTGAACCAGTATAATAGCAGTTATTCCAATATGTATCAGTTATGTGCAAATTTTATGGAAAAGACAAATAATGTCAACCATGCCATGACCAGATTTGCAGAAAAAGAAGTTATCTACTACAACCAAATCGCAGTTCTAGATAACAAACCGCAATGTGTAGCCAAAATAAATGCATTGAATACCGCTTTAATAAACAGTCAAAACGCAAATGAAGAGTATTACATTCAGAACATGAATGAATGCGACAGGGTAAAAGATAACACTTTCAATACAGCAGAAAGTGCCAGCTTGAAACTTGCTTGGGGAAATGCATGGTACGATGCTAATGCAAATGCATTAACATTTACAGCCGCAGAAAAAGAAGTGATTGCTTGTTTTGCTTAAACATACAATTACTCAATAAATTAAATCATTAACCTCGCTCTCTGAGGCGGGGTGCTTTGACGTGATTGCATTTTTTTGCATTTTTATACTTTTTAATTAAATGCAAAATTTCATGCAATATCGATCACCAACAAAAAATAACAAAAAATAATGGAGGGGGATGTTATGAGAGGAACAAAAAGAGATAAAATGGATGAAATAAAAAGAGGCATGAACACGGAAGACGGTTTGTATGCTATACAAAAAAAAGACACTGCAAGCTTTGAAGATGAACCAAAGGAAAAGGCAGAAATTGCATAAAAAATGCACAGTATGCCTAATAAATGCAAACAAAATAATAAAGGGGGCAGTAAAATGAGAATACCACAAAAAAATAAAATGAAACTGAAGCAAAACGACATTTATCCGAATAATTATTCCCATAATTATTCAGATTATGAAGACCTGATGAGCGATGAAGATTTATATGATAAAAAGGCCAGAACAGAAATGCTCGACAATGATGAACTCTCACCAGGGGAAGACGGGTTCCTTGAAGGTTATAGTTACGATTATAACGAAGAAGAGCCCTATCCTGACAAATATGTTGATGGCGATGATTGGGAATAATGACATCAAGAATAATGATGTTGGATTGAATATTCAATCAGAATATATTTGTTGATTCACTATTAATTTTTTATTTTTACTTTTTAATTATTGGGGCAATATATAGTAAAAAATTATAAAAAATGGGGGTATGTTTGTTCATGACAATTTTGTGGATGTTAATAGGGGCTCTGGTGAGCCTTGTTATATCAGCAGGCATCATTAATGTTACTGCAAAGTTGGTTGAAGAAGAAAAGGGATTTGGCGCAACTATTTGGATTGTTCTTGCAGGAACAATTTATTTGGTGTACTTTTTGGTATAATCACTATAATAAAAATTAGCAGCAATAAAACTAATGATAATTATAAAATCAGAGGGGGTAAAAAAATGGAAAATACTTTTAATAAAAAAGGAGGAATACTTTCACTTGTTGGTGGAGCAGTTGTAATAATAATTATTGCAGTAATCTTATTCAAAATTTTTTAATAACACAAGTTTGAGGTAAAAAAAATGGAAAACGATGAATCAAAGGAAGATAAACTCAAAGAAATAAAGAGTTGCATAAATAAAGAAGATAGTTTGTATTATATCCCTAAAAATGAATCAGAAATTTTTGAAAGTGATAGTAAGATAGAAGGAAAAGGCACGCTTCCCATTATGACTTATGGCGACTATATAATCTATTTGAAATCAGATTATTCTTTTTTGCCAAATATCCCTTTGTCAAAATTTAATTACACCTCTGGAACATTTGAGAAAAAATGGGGGACTGACCACAAGACCATTGTTCTTACTCCTAATCACTCAAGCATCAGAAAAGTGGAAATAGAAATTGAAGGAATAGATATCCATAATATGAAATTGTTGCCTGACAAAACAGGAGACGTTGTCGAAGATTTAGCTAAAATAAAAATAACAAGGCATTATAGATTTTCTATTGGTGACATAGAAAATAAAGGAGATACTCGCTCAGCATCTCCTGGGGAAATAAAAGCTAAAGTAACCTCTGACCAGGAAATAAACAACATTGAAGTTTAATATTAAAGTCATTAGTTGAAAATTTTGAAAACAAAACTTAATAGGAAAATGCACGTAAAGAAAAATGCACATGGGGAAAAATGCACATGAAAATCAGAAAAACTAATTTGTTAATAATCGGTTCATTGTTTTTGATAATATTCATCTCCGGATGTATAGCAACTGCAATAAAAGATGTGAAGAATCAGGATAATGTTGGGAAAAAGGTCACTGTTTCAGGTACAGTAAAAAATACAATCAAGCTGGGTACACTTTCGGGATTCACAATTGAAGATGAAACAGACAGCATTAGTGTTTCTTCACAAGCATTGCCTGCAGAAGGAGATAAAATCAGTGTTACAGGCGTATTGATTAAAGATACCCTGTTGGGATATTACATTAAAGTAGATTAAGATAACTTAAAATGTTTGAAATTTTCAGCTAATCTGCGATTAGCGGCTGAAAAGCCAATCTAAATAAAAAAACGCCCCTGCTGGGTAAAATCAATTCTTTTCAAAATTACTCAAAAGTCTTTCATCAATTCTTCTATAACACTGCTCATTGATCTTTTCTTTTGAATGCATTTTTTTTGGAAATCAAGAAATGTATTTTCATCAACGGTAAAGTTTTTTCTTACTTTCCTCAGTGCAGGCTTTTTGCCTTTCTTGTCTGAGGCTTCAAGCGCATCAAGATACTTCCTATTTTTGTTTACAATATCCCTAATCATTTTTTCCGACAATGGCATTTTCAAGCATCCTCTCTATTTTTCCTATGTCCACAACATTTTTTCTTGATATGCTGTGTATTGTTTTTGTAAGTATTGCAGGATCATATTTATTGGAATTCAGTTCACACATTGCTGCGAAAAAAGTGAAAGCTGTTCTTTTATTCCCTTCATGGAATGCATGGTCGCAGACTATTGCTCTTATAACCATAGCTGTTTGTCTTACCCATGATTTTTCCCTATGAATCCTGTCAAGCGCAAATTCAAGAGCTGACTTGTTTACCAGCATTCCTTCCTCGCCAATTTCTATGTTCATTCTGGTTATATCCTTAATATTATACATTTTATACACACTTATACGCACTAATTTATAAAGTTTATGGTTTTTAGAGAATATAAATAATAAAAAATCAAAAAAGAATAAAACGCCCCTGCCGGGAATCGAACCCAGGTCTCAAGGTCCGCAACCTCGTGTGCTGATCCACTATACTACAGGGGCCAGCTGACCTCAGCTGGCACGGAAGAGTATGACGGGGTTTACGTTGCACTTCAACCCCATAACTCGCTGAGGATTATTTAAAAGAACACAACACAATATAAAAGCCTACTTCTTTTTCCTGCGTCCAAACCTGTTCCTAGTAATTTCCTTCAATTTATTCATCTCATCCTTAATCTGCTTTTTTACTCTCGGAGTTATTTCATCAATTCTGTTCTGAACGGAAAACTGGTAATTTCTTTTCGCAGTTGAAGGCATATACCTCAATCTTTTGTGAAAAACTCTTGACTGGTTAAAAATTCCCCTCAGCCTTGTACCTTCAACACCAACAACATAATTCTTCTCCTTCCTCACAGCATCAAGAAATGAATCAACATCATCTGCTTTTGCATAAGACACAACTCTTCCCAACTCCCCAAGTGTATGCCCGTCGCTTCCTGCTGTTATTGGCTTGTCAACTCCCATTGCAAAATAAATAGATTTCAAGTTTCTTACTCTTGTATCTTCTCCGTTCATTACCTCAATTGCATCTATCATTTCAATAATTTTAGCTGCATTGGGATTTCTCTCCAAAAATTTTACCCATCCTTTCCATACAATGCCATACGGCTGTGACATGGTTGCAATGCAGTTGTAATTCTCCAAATCATTCAAAGTTTCCATAACAGTCTTTTTTATTCTTCCAAAAGGATTTTCATATCTATGATCCCTTATGCATTTCTCATAAAAATCAATCATTTCATTCTTATTGTAAAAATAAACCTGCATATCCCTTCCTTCCCTGCAGTTTACCTCAATTCCTGGAATAACAAACATATCACTTGTCTCCATTGCTTTGAGTGAGCCCGTCACAGTGTTGTGGTCTGTTATAGAAACTCCAACCTGCCTTTTCTTTGCCAATTTTATAAGGTTTGCAACTTTTGTTGTAGAATCAGAATACTCAGTATGGAAATGCATGTCAACTGCAAGAAATCCAGCTTCCTTCAGTTCTTTTAGTCTAGGCTTCTTAAAAAACACTCTGTCGAGCATTAATATATATGAGTCATCCCCTTATATAAAACTTGTCCAATAATTGGCTCTGTCCATAAAGTTGTTTTTACTGCCAACTATGCGAGAGTCTGAATAGAACAAAAACGTACAAAAAGGAGATTGCAAGAGGAATTTTTGTCTTTGCAAACAAAAGAGAATCTCGAGCCGGCAGTAAAAACCGAGCCGAAAGCGAGATTTAGGACAGAGCCCCAATAATTCTAATCATTGAAATTTTGCAAAACCTATATATATTCATACAAATCCCATAAATGCATGGCATATGTAACAGCTGTTCTCGGAGCACAGTGGGGTGATGAGGGCAAAGGAAAAATTGTAGACCTTCTTTCTGAAAATTCCGATGTTGTAGGAAGGGCAACAGGCGGAAACAATGCAGGCCACACAGTTGTTGTAGGAGAAGAAAAGACAATTCTCCATCTCATCCCATCAGGAATCCTCCACAAAAATACCAAATGCATAATTGGCAACGGTACAGTAATCGATCCAAAAGTAATTCTTGGGGAAATTTCAGGCTTGAAAGCCAAAGGAGTTTCAATATCACCTGAAAATCTTGTAATAAGCGACCGGGCTCATATAATCCTCCCAACACACATTGCACTTGACAAAGCAAAGGAAGCAGCAGTTTCAAAGGAGAAAAAAATAGGCACAACTGGAAGAGGTATTGGCCCTGCATACTCAGATAAAGTATCAAGAACAGGAATAAGAATCATTGAATTCATTTCTCCTGAAACATTCAAAGAAAAGCTTAAATCACATGCTGAAGAAAAAAATTTCCTTCTTGAACATTATTTCAAAACTGAAAAGCTCAGCTTTGATAATATTTTTTCAGAATATTC
>Ga0210057_1006933_pt1 | contig 13944 bp, 11 predicted proteins | sample CryGeyCG2114_010_2_FD_183968 | JGI IMG/M metagenome (GOLD analysis project Ga0210057, IMG submission 183968) | Groundwater microbial communities from aquifer - Crystal Geyser CG10_big_fil_rev_8/21/14_0.10 (SPAdes) (version 2) | ecosystem: Environmental > Aquatic > Deep subsurface > Groundwater ... | reverse complement strand
TTATTACTCTGCTTAAACATATATTTTGCGCTTAAAATTAGTTAATTATACTTTAATTTTAGCACAAAATATGGATTTAAACCAGCGAAAAACTTTTGGTTTTTCAGGTTAATTATTCAACGGTCTAAAATTATAACCTGAAACGGCCATTGCTTAAAACTGATATCAGCCCCCGAATCAGCGGTAATACTGAACATATAAATTACGTTTTCCACCCCGCTGACGATTGTATAAGAGTTAAGAGGTTGCGTGGCAAAAGTCGGTTTGGACATAACAATATATGCATTACCGGCCGTAGAATTGTTAGTGGAGACAGATGTTAAATTAGACATACTGTCTATACCCACAGCTTTAAAATTTTCCGTGGCGCTAATACTCAGGCTTATTTTAGTGCCAGCTATAGCTCCCTCGCCAATGGTTTTGAGGTTTGCTTTTATCCATACGTAGGTATATTTATCTTTTGCTACGTAGATATCCAGGTCGGTAAAATCTGCCTGGCCGGCGTTAAATTCCTGAACAGCAGTTATTAACTCGCCTTTAGAGTTAAAGTATGCCAGCAGGGCGGAACTCAAATTTTTTGCCTCACCTTCACTTACTGAAACTCTTAATTTTCTGATAATAAAATCTTCATACAAAGCCTTAAATTTTTTCTGGCCAAAGTCAATTTCCTTAGAACCGGCAACAACCAGTCCGGAAAGAGGCTTATCGTCATCTTCTAAAATGATTTCACCGATTGCCCTAATGGTAATTTGCGGGCCGTTGGGTGTGTTGGCTTTGTTCGGATAATCACCGGTAACAATAAAAGACGTATTTTTAGCGGGCCTTATCAAGATATCTCTAGATACATCCACAATGTCAACGGTGACTCTGGCTACGTCATCCTCATCGTAGTTAAGAATGGTAGAGATACCGGACGCTATATCGGCCATCACCAATAAAGTCTTAGATGACTTTTTTGGAATTATCCAAGCCAAAGATCTAAAAATAGCCTCACCGTTGGAATTAAAGACCTTAGCGGCGCCTAATTGAGTTAAGGTCCCGTCAGGGGCTCTTTCGTAAATCCTGATCGCGCTTACCAAATCCTTAACTTTTAAAACGCCTTCTGGAGTCATAACTTTATTTTTGGTTAATGCGTCTGTGCCATAATAGGCGCTGACATAACCCGATAGCTTAATGTTGTTAATTGGTATGTCAACATCGCTATTATCGGCGCTAAAAATAATACTGGCGCTTAATACATTGCTGGCCCCGCCAAAGACATTTTGTTGGGCTAAAGGCACTGACGATATAGATAGTTTGCCTTGTTTGAGATTGAACTGAGAGCTGTTTACTTTTTTTAATCGACAACCTGCGCTCGAAAAAACAAAAAACAAAATTAACACTAGACAATAAATCTTTTTCATTTTTGATCCTCCTCTTTTTTGGTTTCAATTAACAAACTTTGCGGTTTTATTGTAATATTTAGCTTATTTTAAGCATTTTCAAAGTTCAGCAACACAAAAATATAGTATAAATTTAAAAAAATTGCAAGAGCTTAAATTTTTTGTTAAAGTTAAATAAGTAAAAGAATGTCTTTTTGTCATTGCGAGCGAAACGACCTGCCCGCAACGCTTCGCGTAGCGAAGCGGGCGGGAGTGGAGTGAGAAATCTATAATACACAACAAGTTCCCAAAATAACGTATTACAGATTTCTCCCCGCCGATTCGGCGGGTCGAAATGACAAATAAAACACTCATGCAATACTTTTTTATTTTAGGCAACAATCCGACTTTATCCGTGGCTGAAATCTCGGCTGTCTTCGGTTTGGGCGCCAATGACACTAAGTGTCCAATCAGACGTTTGGTGTCTTCAAGCGTTTTTATTCTAGAAACCAGCGAAGATTTTGACACCAGAGTCTTGATTAAGCGGCTTGGCGGAATTATTAAAATTGGCGAGATTAAAAACGAAATTGATAAAAAAGACCTGGAAAAATTAAAAAAAGAAATTATAAAACTGCTTAAACCCGAAGGCGGCAAATTCAAATTCGGCTTTTCTTATTATGGTTCGGGCAAGCTGAATCTAAAGCCCCTGGCCATGGAAACGAAAAAATACTTGCGCGAAAAAAATATCAGCTGCCGCTGGGTTACCAGCCAGGAAAAAACCCTTTCCAGCGTCGTGGTTGAACAAAACAAACTAACTTCCAGGGGGATTGAAATAGTTATCATCCCAACGGACAATTCCCTCCTCGGAGAGGGAAAGGGCGAGGTTCTAATCGGTCAAACCTTGGCAGTTCAGCCGTTTAAAGAATTGTCTTTCCGCGACTATGGTCGGCCGGCCCGCGATGATCGCTCCGGCATGTTGCCACCCAAACTGGCCCAGATTATGATAAACCTGGCCATCCGCCCCTCTCCTTTAGAAGGAGAGGGTGCTCGAAGGGCGGGTGAGGTATTAGACCCCTTCTGCGGTTCTGGCACCATCCTGACCGAAGCCATGCTTATGGGTTATCAAAATCTAATTGGTTGTGATATATCGGAAAAAGCCGTCTCCAGCACCAAAAAAAATATTGAATGGACAATTGAAAAGTTAAAAGCCAAAAGTCAAAAGTCAAAAATTTTTAAAAGTAATGTTTTGTTAATTTCAAAGTTTATTGAACCTAATTCAATTAATGCTATCATCACCGAACCTTACCTCGGGCCCCAGCGAGGCAATCCAAATCTCCAAAAAACTATCCCAGAACTGGAAAAATTATATTCAGACAGCTTGGCTGAATTTAAAAAAATCCTAAAGCCCGATGGCCGGGTTGTTATGATTTGGCCCATTTTTCGCGTAACGCATAACACATATCGCATATCGCCTAACTTAGGTGGTTTTAAAATCGTTAATCCTATTCCAGGGCATTTACAAAATAATCCCGACATCAAGCTAACTGATAGAAACACCATCATCTACGGCCGGCCAGACCAAAAAGTTTGGCGGGAGATTGTGGTTTTGGAATAAAAATAAAAAAATGGCGAATATCCCTCCGCCTTCTCCGCCCCGGGCGGATACGGCGGACAAGCGTCCTTATTTATTAAAAAGAAAATGACAAATATCACCGTCCTGCATCACATAATCCTTGCCTTCTGTTCGAATTAAACCCTTTTCTTTAGCCGCCTGCTCCCCGCCGGAATTAATAAAATCCTGCCAGTTTACAACCTCGGCCCGGATAAAGCCCTCTTCAAAATCAGTATGAATCGCTCCGGCCGCCTGCGGGGCCTTGGCGCCTTGGACAACGGTCCAGGCCCTGGTTTCGTCCGTCCCGGTGGTGAAAAAAGTTATCAGTCCCAGCAATTCGTAAGACGCCTTGATTAATTTATCCAAACCGCTAAGCTCCAGGCCCAATTCCTTAATATATTCTTTTTGCTCGGTTTCATCCAGTCGGGCAATTTCGTCTTCCTGTTTAACATTTAAAAAAAATCCGTCTTTAACTTTTTCTCCTCCGGAAATGCCGTTTATCACGTAAATAATCGGCTTAATAGTCAAAAGATTAAAACTTTTTAAAATCTTTTCTTCGTCTGGGTTAAATTTCAACTCCCGGACCGGCTTGCCAGCGTCCAGATGAATTTTTATTTTTTCTAATAAACCTCTTTTTTTGACCGCTTCCTTGTCCCCGCTTTTAGCGTCCTTAACGGCTTTCTCCAGTTGTTTATCAACGCTCTGCAAATCAGCCATTACTAATTCCAGCCCGATAGTTTGTTTGTCCCCTTCCGGATCAATCCGGCCGTGGACATGGACGATGTTGTTGTCCTGGAAATTCCTCACCACTTCGCAAATAGCGTCGCATTCGCGGACATGGGAGAGAAATTTATTGCCCAGTCCTTCGCCTTTATGGGCGCCCGAAACCAGGCCGGCAATATCCACAAATTCAATCGCGGTCGGCAGTATCTTGGCTGGCTTGGAAACCTCGGCAATTTTATCCAAACGCTCATCCGGCACTTTAACCACGCCCACATTGGGCTCAATCGTGCAAAAAGGATAATTAGAGGCCTCTACCTGTTTTTTTGTCAGGGCATTAAATAAAGTTGACTTGCCCACGTTGGGCAGTCCGACAATGCCGATGGAAAGTGACATGAGTTAGTGATTAGTTAATTAATTGGTTCTGAATTAATAAAATATTCCTGTTTTTGTCATTTCGAGTCCCGAAGCCTCGAGACGAGAAATCTATAATACGTTATAAACGAAATTTGTAACGTATTATAGATTTCTCACTCCACTTCGTTTCGTTCGAAATGACAAAAATGACGTTTTTTCATGCGACTACCCTCCATCTTAAGATTTAAGCAAGGTTCTGTCAAATAAAAACCCTGCTGTTTTGTTACCAACAGGGCTTGTCGGGGTAAAATCAAAATTTGATCTTTCTGTGGCAGAACCTCCGTGTTTGTTAAAAAATTTTCAATATGGAATTAATAATCTTAACCAATCTTGGATGTTGCTTCCCCCACAAAATCCAAGATTGTTCATCTTTTGATTCGGCAAAAAATTCTTGCCTGATTACCACCGCCGCCGACACATCACAATAATGCCTTTCTATTTTGCAACCATCAATTTTATCAATTTTATTTCTTTCATAATTCAGGGAATATGTTTCTATAACCGGCCTTCCGCCTCCTTTTCTCCAAATAATTGTTCCTATAATCCTGTATTTGCCTGGGAGAGAGAAAGCGAAGTAGGTCTCTTTTGCAAAAAGAGGAATTATTTTCTCTTCCCAAAAAACATAATGATAGTTATAGCCGGAAACAATTAGTAAAAGCAAATATGGATCAACCGCCTTATCTTTTTGCAAATCAGACTGTAAGTTCTCGCTAATCTCCCAAAATACTCTTACCAACGGACAGTCATATTTATCAGTTTTAGTTTTAATTTCAAACATTCTGCGCCTCCTTTTATTTAGGGTTAATTGTAAAGAACTTTATAAACATTTAATTATAAACTTTAAAATAAAAAATGTCAATACTTTTAAAATAAAATATTGACATTTTTTTAAATATAATATAAAATATTAGTATAAATACTTAATTTTATAAATATGTTGGAAAAACTGGACAAAAAAATATTATACAGCTTAGATGAAGACTCAAGCAAATCATTGACTAAAATTAGCCAAGAAGTCGGCTCCACTCCCCAATTAGTCAAATACCATCTAAAAAAAATAGAAAAGGATGGTTTGATTCTGCATTATTTTCCGATGATTGAATTTAGAAAATTAGGGTTTTCTAACGTGTCTTATTTCTTAAAATTAAAAAATATCACCAAGAAAACGGAGGGGAAAATCATAAATTATTTATCCAAAAAAAATAATTTCAATATTATTATGCGCGGAGACGGCTACTGGGATTTGCATATTACCATATCGGCTAAAAATGTCTTTCGGGCCGTGGAGGTTTTTAATAATTTTTATGATAAATTCCATAACTATATTTTGCACGCCGAAACGGCCATCTCGGTCGGTTTCTTCCAATTCAGAAGATCTTATTTAAGCCCAAGCCCGGGCGCAAAAACCAATCATCAATATATGGCTTTGACCGGGGCCGACGTAGAGCCGGTAAAATTAAATAATTATCAAGTAAAAATAATTGAGGAGTTAAATAAGAATTGCCGGCAATCATTTGCCGATCTGGCCAAAAAATTAAAAATTTCCCGGGATATGGCAGTTTACCATTTAAATAAACTCCAAAAAGAAAACATCATCCAAAGCAATTCCTTTATATTAAATCATGACAAAACCGGTTACCCCCGGTACAGATTGCTTCTACAATTAACAGACTTTACTTCGGAAAAATACAAAACATTCTTTGATTATTGCCAGCGACAATCTAATATAGTCCATTTATTAAGACTATTCGGCAATTGGCAGGCTTTAATGGATATAGAGATAGAGAGTAGAGAAAAATTAAGAAGCTTATTGCGCAACCTGATGAATAAATTCAGCGGTTTTGTCTTAAGGATTGAGATAACTCATGTTTACAAGATAGATAAATTTCGCGATATACCCTTTGATATAAGTTAAAGTTAATTATATTTTGGCTAGCTCCGCTTATAAAAACAAAATTATTTAAAAGTCAAACAATAAAACCTTCCCCAATTAAAAAAGGGGCCCAGACGGGCCCCTTCTTAAAAAAATTTAATTTATGAGCCTAGAACTGAGCCCCATCCCTAAAGGTCTATTTCTTCTCCATCTTGCGATAGGCAAGAAAATATTCTTCCTTCAGGGCTAGAACTTTTTTGCTGACTTAAAAAAGCGACCTTCTACCGATTTGTGGTAAAGGTCGAATTAATTAAAATCCTAGCCCCTACCATTTTTTTGTTTTTGTTTTAGAGTCCTTTGGCTGCGTCAGCATCAGCCGAAAAACCAGTAGAAAGTAGAAAAATTTTCCCAAATTAACACATTTAGCAAAATCTTTCTTAAATAAAATGTATAGAACTAATCTATTATAATAATAACACACAAAAACGAAAAAGTCAACAATCAAGCAATAAGATTAATTTAGGCTAAAATAAGCCAAAATTTAAAAAATCTCTTTTTGAAATTAATATCTTCTATACTTTAGTCTACGTTTATGTGGACTAAAGTCATCTAATTTATCCACAAAAATGACAAGTTATCCACAGTTAAGTCCACAAATACGTGGACTTAAACTAAAAATGAGGCCTGAGTGGGAATCGCCCCGCCGTTCGCGAACAGTGGGGTTGCAGAAATTAATATTGGAGGTCCAGACCGGATTTGAACCGGTGATAACGGTTTTGCAAACCGTCGCCTTAACCGCTTGGCTACTGGACCGCGTCATTGCCTGGACCCTGCCCCGCTTTTATAGCGGGGACTTGCTTGCCCGCCCATGAGCATAAGCGAATGGGGCGGGCCAGGCCAGGCCCTAAACTAAAGCGGGACCTAAACTAAATCTGCAATTAAATATAACAAATTTTTTACTTAAAAGCAAACCTATTTTACATTGTCAAATTAAAAAAATTAAGATAGAATATAGGTATAAAAGTAATTTGTAATTGGTAATTGGTAATTTGGCGAACCTTCAAGCGATTAAGGCCAAATTACTAATTTCTAATTGTAAACATATGCCCATTGGTAATCTTTTTAAAATCAGCCTAAATGACCGAAATAAATTTTGCTCAATTATTATTGATTCTTCCGCCCCGAAGACAGATTTTTATTTTTTGGTAATCCTGTCTTCCATGATCGTATCCTTGGGATTGCTGGCCGATAATGTCATCCTGGTAATCGGCGGCATGCTGGTCACCCCGATTTTGTCGCCAATTTTAGCCATTGCTTTAGGGATAGTAATCAATGACGCCAAAGTAATTAAAAGGTCGGTCAGAATTTTTTTAATATCTTTTATCTTGGCTTTTCTAGTGGCCCTGACTGTCGGTTTTTTCAGCTCAAATAAAATCGGTGGAGTTAGCTTGCTAAATATCATGCAGCCGTCCCTCTATACTCTGGTGATATCGATTGTCGCCGGTCTGGCCGCCAGCTACACCTGGGTCAAACCGAATTTAAATGAAACTCTACCCGGCATTGCCATTACTGTTACTCTAATTCCGCCCTTAACCGCTATCGGCTTGGCTGTGTCAGAGGGAAACTGGTTTGTCTTTGGCATGGTCTTGAAAGTCCTGCTTATTAATCTCTTTGGCATAATCGCTTCCAGCTCCCTGATTTTTTCTTTAATGGATTTTTATAAAGTCCGCTGCAAAGTCGTCCAGGAAGTCAAACTGGAAGAAAAAGCGATTGAAAGAGAAAAAGAGAAACAATTTAAAAACCAATAATATGAACAAAGTTATAACAGACAAGAATAAAATTAACGAAATTTTGGAGCGAGGCGTTGAGCAAATTTTTCCTGATAAAAAATCTTTGGAAAAATTATTGCTTTCAGGCAAAAAAATCCGGCTTTATAATGGCATTGATCCAACCGGCCCGACACTTCACTTGGGCCACTTGGTGCAAATTCTAAAATTAAAACAATTCCAAGACCTGGGACACGAGGTAATAGTTTTAATTGGAGACTTTACCGCTCAAATCGGCGATCCAACGGATAAGGCCGCCACTAGAAAAAAACTAACTCATAAGGAAGTTATAAAAAATTGCCAAGGATATAAAGAGCAAATCGGAAAAATTTTAGACTTAAAAAAAACAATATTTAAATACAACTCCAGTTGGCTGGCTAAATTAAGTTTCGCCGACACCCTGGAACTTTCCGCCTATTTTACCGCCCAACAAACCTTAGCTAGAGATATGTTTAAAAAAAGAATCCAGGCCGGAAAAGATTTATTTTTACATGAATTTTTATACCCATTGATGCAGGCTTATGATTCCGTTTTCATGGACGTTGATTTAGAAATCGGAGGCAATGACCAAATGTTTAATATGCTGGCCGGAAGAACCCTGATGAAAAAAATGAAAAGTAAAGAGAAATATGTAATGACAACTAAGCTATTGGAAGATTCAACCGGTAAAAAAATGGGCAAAACCGAAGGCAACATGGTTGGTCTGAATAATTCACCGGAAGAAACATTCGGCAAAATTATGTCTTGGTCCGATGAATTTATCAGTATCGGCTTTGAGCTTTGCACCCAAATCAGTTTAAAGGAAGCTGAGGAAATAAAAAAGAAATTAAAAGACCAAAAAACCAATCCCCGTGATTTAAAAATGAAATTGGCTTTTGAGATTGCGAAGCTGGTGCACGGAGAAGCCAGGGCCAAAGAAGCGGAAAGTTATTTTATTAAAACCGTGCAGAAGAAAGAAGCTCCAGACCAAATTAAAAATTACAAATTACAAATTACAAACATTAATGTTGTCGACTTATTCTTAAAAGCCGGCCTGGTGTCAAGCAAAGGTGAAGCGCGGAGATTAATCGAGCAAGGCGGAATTAAAGTAAACGGCAAAGCCGTGAAAGATAGCGGAAAAGAAATTAAATTGAATAAAAAGGGAATTTTATTACAAAGAGGGAAAAGACAGTTTGTGAAAGTAGCTAGTAAATAGCTTTTAGTTTATGAATACTCTGGAAAAAATAAAATCAAATATAGCTAAAGAAATAAATAAGGCGCTTGGAAAAAATTTAGTTCAAGCGTCTGATTTGATTTATCCGCCCAATGCTAAGCTGGGAAACTTGAGCCTGCCTTGTTTTGAGATAGTTAAGAAACTAAAAAAAAATCCGAAGGAAATAGCTAAGGAATTGGAAAAGGAGCTCAACCTAGAACTTAGTTCTGGGTACCCAGAACTAAGTTCTGCGAAGGCAATCGGCCCTTATCTGAATTTTACAATCAACAAAGAATATCTAACCAAAGAAGTTTTGAGCGAAATAGATAAGCAAAAAAATAAATACGGCCAAAATAAAAACTTAAAAGAAAAAATTGTGATGGTGGAATATGCCCATCCAAATCCTTTTAAGGCCTTTCATATCGGCCATTTGCGAGGCACCATTCTGGGGGAAACGATTTGTAAACTATTGGAAGCCCAGGGAGCTAAAATATCCAGAGTTAATTATCAAGGAGATGTAGGCATGCATATTGCCAAATGTTTATGGGCTTTTCAAAAAATTGATCCTAAAAATTATCCCAAAGAAAGCGCTGACAAAGTGGCCTTGATTGGGAAATGCTATAGCCAGGGCGCAGCCGCCTTTGAAAAAGACGAAAAAGCCAAAAAAGAAATAGCAGAAATTAATAAATTGATTTATTCTCAAAAAGACAAAGAGATAAATAAATTATGGAAACTGGGCAAAAAGTGGAGCCTGGAAAATTTCCAAGAAATATTTAAACGTTTAGGCGCGCGTTTTGAATATGAATATATGGAATCCGAGGTCATGGACGCGGGAGTTAAATATACTAAAAAGGCCTTGACTAAAAAAATTCTTGAAAAAAGCCAGGGGGCAATAATTTTTAACGGCAAGAAATATGGGCTTGATACCAGAGTGTTTCTGAATTCTGAAGGTCTGCCGACTTATGAAGGCAAAGAATTGGGTCTGGCTTATCGCGAGGCCGGCGATTTCGGCCGGATTGATTTATTTATTCATAATGTGGCCGTAGAACAAATAAGCTTTTTTAAAGTTATCTTTAAAGTCTTGGAACTCCTGGACCCCGAGAAGTTTAAAAATAAAAAGTACCATAATGCTTATGAGTTTGTGGGCTTAAAAAAAGGCAAAATGTCGTCCCGCAAAGGCGAAGTGGTTTTGGGCAGTGATATTCTGGATGAAGCGCGACAAAGAATCGCTAAAATAATAAAAGAAAAAGGTTTTACTGAGAATGTAAAAAATTTAGACGAGAAAATCGGAGTAGGCGCGATTAAATATTCATTTTTAAAAATCAGCCCATTTAAATATTTGGCTTTTGACATGGAGGAAAGCATTAATTTTTCCGGCGATTCCGGCCCGTATCTGCAATATACTTACGCGCGCATTCAAAGCATTTTGAGAAAATCGGGCATCAAAGACACTAAGTGTCCTATAGGACACTTAGTGTCTCTAGTGTCCGAAAAAGAGCATAACCTGATTATGCGGTTAGCTAAATATCCGGAGACTGTGGAGAAAGCCGGCCAAAATTATGACCCGTCAGAAGTGGCTAAATATTTATTTGACCTGGCCAAAGAATTTAATGATTACTACCACCACGTGCCGATTTTGAAAGCCGAAGAAAAAATACGGGAAGCGCGTTTAACTTTAATCAATTCGGTTGCCCAGATTTTAAAAAACGGGCTGGAATTACTGGGGATTGAAACAGTTGAAAAAATGTGAGGACACACGAATTTAACGAATAAAAAACGAAAATAACAAATTAAATTTTAACAGTTATCTGGATAATCACATGGCTATAGCTAAAAATAAATTAATGGCCGTCGGCAACTGGGCATTTATTTTAAAAGGCGGGAAATTTCTGGTTTTGAAACGGCAGAAAAAGGAAATTCTCGGGCCCGGAGCCTGGTCAGTGCCGGGCGGCAAATCAGAAATTGGCAAAAACTGCTATGAAAATCTAAAAAGAGAAGTTTGGGAAGAAACCGGGCTGGAAATAAAAAATCTGAAATTCCTGCTCCACGAGGCCTGGAGGCGGGAAAGCGACTGGGTGATGGGATTTTTCTGGCTGGCCGAATATAAATCCGGCCAGGTCAAATTAAACCACGAACACACCGATTACAAGTGGGTCAGCCAAAAAGAAATTACAAAATTAAAAACCACAAAATTAAATAAAAAAATAATCAAAGAAGCCCTTAAAGCTTTAAAATAAATTAACAAGGAGAAATTTGCCAATGGCTGAATTAGTAAAAGAATGTCTTTGTTATAACTGCTTTGGCTTCGTGAAATTTGGAAAAATTATTAACAAAAACCAAAGTTTTATATGTGGCTTTTGCGGTCTAGGTCCGCAATTTATATGTCCGGAGTGCGGATACATGTCCTATGTCTGGCATGTGGCGAACAAAATTTGTATAGATTGCTACCTTGACGGCCAATCAGAAGGAGGTTATAAAGCTACAGAATTGGTTTTTTTGACGGAAAATTAAAAAAAGCTCAACTTTTAGGATTCTATCGTTGGGCTTTTTTTCTTGACATATTTCTTAATTTTGATATTATAGTAAATGTGCTTACAATTTAAAAATTTCCAACCGGGAGTGGCGCCCCTATATTAAAAAAGTTAGTTGGAAATAATTAAGGTGTCCCTCCCCAGTTTTGATAATTTTTAATTATCAAAACTGGGGAGGGAAAGCTAGATGGAACCGCGGGGTTCCCCCTTCGCTAAAGCTATGGGGGATAAAAAATCTCGTTCTAGTAATTCAAATTTATTTTGAATTTTTAGAACGAGATTTTTTTATTAATAACCAGTTTAAATCTATCTTAATCCTCTGCTATCTCCCTCTCCTTGCGAAGGAGAGGGTTGGGGTGAGGTTTAGCATGGGAATTAGACAGATTAAAACAAAATATTATGACTAAACAAAACAAAGCTCCCAAAGTGGAACGCGACCAAGAAAAAATGGACAAAATCGTGTCCTTGTGCAAACGCCGGGGCATAGTTTTTGCCGGCTCCGAAATCTACGGCGGCCTGGCCAATTCCTGGGACTACGGCCACTACGGCGTGGAACTGATAAATAACATCCGCAACCACTGGTGGAAATTTTTCGTTCAATCCCGGGGCGATATGGTCGGCCTGGAATCAACCGTAATCATGAATCCAAAAGTCTGGGAGGCCTCCGGGCACGTGGCCGGGTTCACAGACCCATTATGTGAAGACAAAATCACGCACATCCGCTACCGGGTAGACCACTTATTAGAAGACCATGACTATAACCCCATGGGCATGACTCTGGAGGAGATGTGGGAAATTATCCAAAAAGACAAAATCAAAAGCCCGGACGGAAATGAACTGACTCAGCCGAAAAAATTTAACCTGATGTTCAAAACCTACCTGGGTCCGATTGACGACGAATCAGCCCTGGCCTACATGCGCCCGGAAACCGCCCAGGGTATGTTTGCTGATTTTCAACAAATGATGCAGACCACCAGGCGCAAGCTCCCCTTTGGCATCGCCCAGATGGGCAAATGCTTCCGCAATGAAATCACGCCCGGCAACTTCATCTTCCGCTTGCGCGAGTTTAACCTGATGGAATTTGAATATTTCTTTGACCCGGAAAAAGACAAGTGGCAAGATATTTTTGAAATGTGGGTCGGACAAATGGAAAAATACTGGGCCGAAATAGGTTTGAAAAAAGACGACATTTATTACAATGAAATCCCGGACGGCGAGCGGGCCCATTACTCCAAACGGACGATTGATTTTGAATACAAGTTTCCTTTCGGGCTAAAAGAACTGCACGCCAACGCTTACCGCACCGACTACGACTTAAAAAGCCACATGGAAAAAAGCGGCCAGGACCTGCGCGTAACCAGAGAAGACGGCACTAAATTTCTTCCCCACGTTATGGAGCCGACTTTTGGCATTGACCGGACCATGCTGGCGGTTATCAGCGCCGCTTATACCGAAGAAGAAGCCCCGACCGCGGACGGCAAAACTGAAATAAGGACGGTTTTGAAACTGCCGAGGAATCTGGCGCCGATTAAAGTGGCGATTCTGCCTCTGTCCAAAAAAGAAGACTTGTCCAAATTATCCAATCAGGTTTGGGAACAAGTTCGCCAAGATTGGATTACCGAGTACGACGAAACCCAATCCATCGGCCGAAGATACAGAAGGCAAGATGAAATCGGCACGCCTTATTGCGTCACCGTGGATTTTGATTCCCTAAATGATAAGGCCGTAACAGTCCGCGACCGCGATACTATGAAGCAGGAAAGGGTGAAGATTAGCGAGCTGAATGAGTATTTGAAAAGTAAGTTAAATTAGCCCGCCTGCATCGCTGCGGGCAGGCAAAACTAGTTCTTGGTTAAATAAGTTCAAAACCCCGGCTGTCTTGGTCGGGGTTTTTGGTTGCCCCGCCGAACCACGTGCGGCGGGGATTTTTGGAAATTTAAAAAGGAGACCTTGGAATTTGATGGTCTCCTTTTGTGTTCGTTAAACATTCCCCTTGTTATTTTTTATTCAAGGGGATTTTTGATTTGATTTTCCGGGGCTATTTTTTCAATTTGCCCCAAAATGTTTTTGTCCTGGAAGGTAGAACTTTCATCTACCTCCAAAATTACCAGGCTCGCCCCGGAATAGGCGTGCCAAATTGAAACCCTGGTGCTCCCCGAATGGGAAGCATAGTAATACTTCGCTTCCCAGGGCTCCCTATCAGTTTCTGCTTCGGCTAAACTGGAAAGATCGGGCCGGAGCCATGCTACTGGTGCCTGAAAGGCGACCAGACCCGGATTTTCCAGTGATTAGTCCTGTATATACTGAACTGGTAGGCATATGGGAAATTAATGCCTGATATTTTAAATTTACGGCAACTGTGTTATTGTAAATTCATAATATCAACCAACAATTTTATGTCAAATGAAAAAC
>Ga0210057_1006930_pt1 | contig 13947 bp, 13 predicted proteins | sample CryGeyCG2114_010_2_FD_183968 | JGI IMG/M metagenome (GOLD analysis project Ga0210057, IMG submission 183968) | Groundwater microbial communities from aquifer - Crystal Geyser CG10_big_fil_rev_8/21/14_0.10 (SPAdes) (version 2) | ecosystem: Environmental > Aquatic > Deep subsurface > Groundwater ... | reverse complement strand
ATCGTTTAGGGCGTAGACTACCGGGGTATCTAATCCCGTTCGCTACCTACGCTTTCATGTCTCAGTGTCAGGAACGTCCCAGTATGCCGCCTTCGCCTATGGTGTTCCCCACGATATCAACGGATTTTACCCCTACACCGTGAGTTCCGCATACCTCTTACGTCCTCTAGTTGTGCCGTATCATACAGCATCCCTTCGGTTGAGCCGAAGGATTTCATGCATGACTAACACAACCACCTACACATCCTTTACGCCCAGTGATTCCGGGTAACGCTTGGGGCCTCTGTATTACCGCTCCTGCTGGCACAGAGTTAGGAGCCCCTTATTCCTAGGGTACTGTCAAAATTTCATCCCCTATAAAAGGTGTTTACGTCCCAAAGGACTTCATCCACCACGCGGCGTCGCTCCGTCAGACTTTCGTCCATTGCGGAAGATTCTCGACTGCGGCCTCCCGTAGGAGTATGGACCGTGTCTCAGTTCCATCGGTGGGGGTCAGCCTCTCAGCTCCCCTAAACGTCATAGCCTTGGTAAGCCATTACCTTACCAACAAGCTGATATTACGCGGGCTCCTCCTCAAGCGATAAATCTTTACTCCGTAGAGACTATCAAGTATTGCTCCACCTTTCGGTGGTATATCCCTGACTTGAGGGTAGATACCCACGTGTTACTACCTCGTCTGCCGCGGGTCTAAACCCGCTCGACTTGCATGCCTTATCCACGCCGCCAGCGTTCACCCTGAGCTAGGATCAAACTCTTAGCAAAGATCTGTATTGCTACAGATCGATAGACTTAAAGCAGAAGAGAAACAAGAATGTTTTCTTCCGCACAAGTTTCCTTTTCCAGATTTTTCAATCTTTCTTTCAGGTTTTGTGTACTCCATCTTTGGATAAGTATGGAGTACGCTGGTATTCAATTATCAATGATCGTCCGGAGATTAAAAGAGCCGGGGCTCTCGCCTCGGCATCACACACGTGGGTTACTAGAATTTCTGTTTAGATACTCAGTTCCATATGCATAATGACAAGACAATCCGCACTGTTAAGCGCGGAAAGCTATTGTACCCCCTCCTGCTCAAGGGGTCAAGCGTTTCCCCCAAAAGGGAAACCAAGCTACAATACCCCTATTACGCCCTAATAATAGAGACTTATGACTAGCCAAGAAATCATCGTTATTTCAGTGGGAGGCTCTCTCATTGTGCCTAGTAAGGGCGATGGTACCCCCGATGGTAAGTTCCTAAAACGTCTTCGGGAATTCGTTACTACAGCTGTTGCTGGAGGGAAGAAACTCGTGCTCATCGCTGGTGGTGGCAGAACCACACGCACATACCAAGCAGCTCTCGATGAGCTAGTGGAAACCAATGATGATGATCGCGACTGGATTGGTATTCACGCAACACGTTTAAACGGTCAGCTTTTGAAAATTGCTCTTAAAGAATTCACTGATGAATATTTAGTCACGAATCCCAACGAACTTCCTCAATCTGATAAGCCAGTCATTGTTGGTTCAGGCTACAAACCTGGGAGCTCCACCGATTTGCGTGCCGTACAAATTGCAAAGAACCTCGGCGCAACCAAAGTCATCAATCTCTCAAATATTGACTACGCATACACTGCTGACCCAAATGAAGACCCGAATGCACAAAAAATTGAAGAGATGACGTGGGACGAGTTCCTCACGTTAATACCTGACACGTGGTCACCAGGACTAAACGCCCCATTTGATCCAATTGCTTCACGAGAAGCTAAGGAATCCGGTATTGAGGTTGCTATCATCAATGGCAACAAATTGGAGGAGATTGAGAAATATCTCGCCGGTGAAGAATTTATTGGGAGTGTAATTAAATAATTTTTTTCAAGATTGACTCAATTTGAACGTATACGTCATCAAGTGTGCCGTTATTCATGATGGTGTAGTCAGCCATCTGCATTACTCTTTCCTTCTGCATGCCATGCGGATCAGGGTCGTTCATTTCAAGTGCTTCATGTTTTGCAAACTCTTCAAAAGAAACTTTATCGCTTTCTGAACGACGCTTTTGAACGCGTTCGAAACGAATTTCTTGGTCAGCATCAACGGCGAGTAAAATACCGCCCGATTTTTTCAGTAACGTAGCTTCGTCAACCGCACGTAAGGATTCAATAATAATTTTCTTATCACCGGTTTTTTTTGCCCGTTCGAGATAATGATGAACAACGTAATCGTTACCGTACTTAGCACGCAGTTCATTAGCAACAATACGCATGTTTGAACGGTTGTTTTGAATTCCTTGTCGTTCAATTTCTTCTATAAGCAGTGCCCGAGCTGAGTAGTGTGCAAACCCCTTTTCTTTTACCAAATAATCGACAACCGCTCCCTTCCCTGCACCGTCTGTCCCCGTGATCCCAATAATCATATTATTCAAGTTTTAGTGTACCACCGTCTACTATCTCAAGTGCACGAAGGGCATTCCGCTTACTTTCATCGGTGATATTTTTAATTGCCCTTATCTCATCTAAAGAAAACCAACCAAATTCTGAATGGTCTTCTGGTTCAAGTTTTATATTTTCGAACGGCTCCGCAAATGTGGCTAAAAAGTCTACCTGCACTGAATGAGAACCTTTTATATTATTCATATAGGTAAAAGCGTTAAACGGCTCACCCACGTTGATTGCCATATTAAATTCTTCTTTAATTTCACGTTTGAGACCTTCTATTAAGTCTTCACCAAAATCGACATGCCCACCAGGAACTTCAAATACACCGGGAAGAAATTTTTTAGTAGTAGCACGCCTCGGTAGAAAGATTTTTTTTACCCCATCAAAATCGTGCCAAATAACTGCGCATACAGAGATAACCTGCTTACCGTGTGCTTGGGTTTCACTATCGTGAGAAACTTTAACCATTTTTCTTGCCCATACGCTCAATCATTACTAGAAGCGGTGAAGCGAAGAAGATTGATGAATAGGCACCGGCCATAACACCAACAAGAAGTGCAAGGGCAAAGTCTTCAGTCTGACTTCCTCCAAAGAAAAAGAGGGCAAGCAACACGACGATGGTAGTAAGTGAGGTATTAATAGAACGCGCATAGGTTTGTGTGAGACTTCTTCCTACTGTTCTCTCAAATTCTTCATGCTTGTTATTTTCTTGATTTAAACGCAAGTTCTCGCGAATACGATCCATCACTACAATAGTGTCGTTTACTGAATAACCAAGCACCGTAAGCAATGCCACCACAAAGAGTGCTCCCACTTCGACATTTACAAAATACCCGAGCAATGCGAATACACCTGCTGGAATCAGCACGTCATGCGCCAATGTCCCAAGAGTCACCAGCCCATACACCCAACTCGAAACTGGTTTTGAGACGCGCCAAAACGCGATAGCAATAAAAATGATGATTCCAAGAGCAACGAGTATGAGTGAAATCAGAGCCTTTCTAAATAATTCGTCGCCGAGAGAAGGCCCAATAGTTGAAACACGTAATACGTGAACATTTTTTTCAAGAGAAAGGAGCGCGTCATCAATTTCTGTAAGTTGATGCGGTGTGAGCTCAGCAGTGCGCACAATAAACCCGCCTTCAGTAGGACGTACTGACGATTCAGTTTCAGATACCACGTTCACCACTGAAGCAATCTCTCCTTGAGAAGCATCACCTTGTGCAATTTCTATCAATGTTCCTCCAGTGAAATCAATCGAGGGTTTAAGCCCCAACACGCCAACCGCCAGAGCAGAAGCCAGCACTATCACGACCGATATTGAAACAAAGAGTTTTCTAAATTGAATAACAAACATATGCTTATTTTATCTTGATGCCACTACCGAATAAAAACTTTGCTCGGCTACGTGTCCAATCAAATGCAAGCGAGAGGAGCAGCGTACGAGAAACTAGAATTGCTGAAATCATTGAGGTGAGTACTCCAATCGCGAACACTAATGCAAAACCTTTTATAAGAGTGGTGCCGAACCAGAACAGCACAAACGCTGAAATAAGACTTGAAAGATTCGAATCACGAATTGATGGCCACGCTCGCTTAAAGCCCTCACGGATAGCATCATCCAGTGGTTGCCCATTCTTGAGCTCTTCTTTCATGCGCTCAAAAATAAGTATGTTTGCATCCACTGCCATACCCACCGAAAGTATGAATGCTGCGATACCAGCTGCAGTAAGTGTAACGGGAATAAGTTTAAAGAGTGTAAGCACGAGCGCCCCATAAATAGAGAGAGCGACGACCGCCACTGCGCCAGGGATGCGGTACCAAAGAATCATAAAGGATGCGACAAGTGCAAAGCCAATAAGCCCCGCAAGAACCCCTGCTTTGAGAGTCTCGATACCAAGACTTGGACCAATTGATGATGACGAGAGAAGGCTGATTGGAAGCGGAAGCGCTCCAAAGTTAAGGTCACGAACCAAATCGCGGGCTTCTTCTGGGGTAAAGTTACCACTGATGGTTGCGGTACCCCCTGGGATTACCTCCTGTATCACTGGGAGGGAAATCGGTGTGTTGTCTAAGAAAATAGCGAGTACTTCCCCAACGTTGTCACGAGTGAGTTCTTCAAATAAATCAGAACCTTCAGAATTAAAATGAAGTACAACAATAGGTTCATTTGAAAGTCCTCCGGAACTTGATTGCCCAAAGTTAAGTTGTGCGCGTTCTACAAAGCGTCCCGTGAGACCTGTATCAATGAACGTTGGGTTCCCTTCTTCGTCGAGTTCACCTTGGAGCCGGAATTCAAGAAGTGGTGTTTCGCCAATTACACGAACAGCCTCTTCTAAGTCAGTAACACCAGGAAGTTCAACTACGAGACGTCTATCCCCCGAAAAGGTTTCCTCTGTTTGCACGATAGGCTCTGATACGCCAAACAAATTTGTTCGACGTTCAACCACTTCACGAAGAGCACTCATCGCACCGTCGACATCTTGCGGCTCAACGTTTGAGATGTCTGCCTCATACGCAAGATGTGTACCACCTGCCAAATCGAGACCGAGTCTAAATGGGAATCGTGCTTCTTCAGCCTGTGAAGAATACACAAACCACCCGAGTGCTGCCCCTAGGATAAGTAGAATAATCCCAAATATGCGAGTTCGTGCCATTTCGGACAGTATGCCAGATAACTCAAGACTCTTCCACACTCCTACACTGGAGGCAGGAATTGATACCCATTCGGTACCGTAAGAGAAGAAGGGTCTTCTCCATCCCATGAAATCTTTCCGTGGATGACCATATTCGTAATACGCGACTGCCAATGGTGCTCAAGAACTTGTACTTTCTTTTGAATTGCTTCAGGACTCATTGTTTTATCAAGAGGAACAAGATGTTCAAAAAATATAGGGCCTGCATCATAATCATCAGTAACAAAATGCATAGAAATACCTGAGTGAGTAACTTCATCGTTCTGAAGAGCAGCGTGCACAGCGCGATGCACGTGCATGCCATACATACCTTCCCCGCCAAATCTTCCACCAAGCAACGAGAGTGGTGCAGGGTGGATATTAAACGAGCGTGCGGGATTAAGTCCCGATACGTGTTTTAGCCATCCAGACAACGCCACCCACTCTGCGCCAGTTTTTGAAACAATCTTTGTGTACTCTTCTTTTTTGTAAGGACCATTAAAATGAACGAATGGGATAGAAAGTTTTTCAGCAGAATGAAATACTCCTCCTTCTGCGTGATTTGAAACGACTGCAACAACATTGCAGTGCAACGAGCGAATAGGACTCCTGGCATGGTGAACTAACTGCGCAAAGCCAGAACCACCACCTGTTTCGGTTCCTGATGCAAATACAAGAAGTCGAGGAGGAGGCTCAAACATGTGCACACAACGAAACGAGATTTTTAAGAAGCATCACCACGGTTACGGGTCCAATTCCCCCAGGAACTGGAGTAAATAAGAGGGCTTTGTCTGCAACGTCTGGATGAGCATCTCCCTTTAAGGCACCTTGAGCTTCGCTGGTTCCTGCATCAAGTATCACAACTCCATCTCGAACCATATCGGCAGTGAGTATTTCTGGAACGCCAGTACCGAGTACAACAATATCAGCGGCTATAGTGGATTCACGAATATCATCACCTTCGCGCACTACGTGAACATCTGCTCCTTCTTTTTTAAACCAGTGCTCAGCTGGTTTTCCTACCAAACGGCCGTATCCAACAATAACCACTTTTTTACTAGCCACATCGATTGATTCTTGCGAGAGTATTTCTGCGAACACTCCAATGACAGGAGGAAGCAATGATGCTGTGTTTTGATAGTACGCATCCATAGCTTCCTCTGAAAGCATGTCGACATCTTTTTCTTTTGGTATAGCGTTTAATACTGCCTTCGTATCAATATGAGCAGGAAGTGGGAGCTGCACAATAAACCCGTCACAATCACGGACTAGAGTTCCAAGTTCTTGTATCAGCTCCTCGGTTGTAATCGATTCAGGAAATTCACTAATCCGCACCTCAATACCGACAACATCAGCGGTACGTTTTTTTAATGCAACATACCGCTTTGAAACCGCATTATCGCCAACCATACATACACCGAGTACTGGCTTTTTCTCACACAGAGAAACATCCTGTGCGAGATTTTTCGCCAATGTAGCTGCGCACTGTGTACCGTTAAATATCATTAGGTTATACCAAACTCTTTTTTAAGTTCTGCCAATCCATCTTCTATTTTTACCCGTGACTCCCACCCGAGTAGTTCTTTTGCTCGCGTAGTATCGGCAAGTGTTCGTTTTGGTTCAACACGCTCTTCTTCATGAATTACTTCGCCTCCGATAAGTTCCGTAAGCTCCTTAACACTCACTTGCCTACCTGCTCCAAGGTTCATTACCTCACCTTTGCCAACTTTCTCTGAAGTCGCAGCGAGAAGATTCCCACGCACGATGTCTGATACATGAGTATAGTCACGCGTATTGGTGCCATCACCCCAAATGGTCATTGGTTTTCCTTCTGATGCCTGCTTTAAAAATTTACCAATGACGAGCGCGTATTGCCCTTCAGGGTCAAGACGAGGTCCATACACATTGAAATAGCGCAGTGAAACTGTCTCTAAATTGTATACATCGCTGAACAGTTTTGCATACAATTCACCCACATATTTTTGGAGCCCGTATGGTGAGAGTGGATCAGGAGTCATATCTTCAGTAAGCGGAAGTTTTGTTTGATTTCCATATGCAGAACTTGAAGCTGAATACACCAATCTGCGAACACCCGCCTGCTGCGCTGACATAAGCACTGAAACGGTCCCTCCAATATTTATGGTATTGGTTATGTCAGGATGTTCTATTGAATACTGCACTCGGGGACGCGCAGCAAGATGAAATACGACATCTGCTCCTTCAAAAACTGGGGCAATTGTTTTTTGTTCGCACATATCCATTTCGTGGAGTGTAGCGCGTTCATGCACGTTCTCTTTCTTACCTGCAGATAAATCATCAATAACATGCACCTCATACCCTTCATTCACGAGCGCATCGGTGATATGCGACCCAATGAATCCTGCCCCTCCAACAACAATAGCTTTTTTCATATTCAGATTTAGTTTATGTATTAACGTCCTACACGAGAAAGAAGAATTTGTACTGTTCTCAATGCAATTAGAATATCAAGAAACACGGAACGATGCTTAATATAATACAAGTCGTATGCAAGCTTCATACGTGTCTCCTGTATGTCAGTACCGTGGTGAGGGTGTTCTTGGTGACGAATTTGTGCCCATCCTGAAAGGCCAGGTTTTACGATAAACCGTGCCGCATAGTGTGGAATTTTGGTGTTATAGACTTCAGCAAGAGCTGGCAATTCGGGGCGCGGCCCAATAAGTGATTGACTTCCTCTTAAGACACTCCACAACTGTGGAAGCTCGTCGATACGGGAATTGCGTAAAAATTCTCCAAAACGAGTAACAACTTTTTTACTTTCCAGCACTTCGTCTCCTGAATCACTGATATCTCCTGTCATGGTGCGGAATTTTCCGATATGCACTACACGTTGTGCTTGGCCTACCCTATCTTGAGTAATAAATATCTTTCCCCCATCATCAAATTTAATGCCGATCCACACGAACGGATACAGCGCGAGCGATATAACACCAAGAATAAGAGCTCCGAGCACATCAACCGTACGCTTAAACATTTCATAGAGCATGTGTTTCTTCGTGGCAACATTTTCTATGAACCATTCGTGAGAAATAAGCGCGAGAGGCACCCGCTCAAACACATCTTCGTATAATTCAGCCATATCGATAATCTCAACCTTGGTTTGTACAAACGAAAGATTGTACAGAAGGGGCAACATGAGCTCTAAGTTCTTTTCTCTCATATTTGCTACAACAATAGAGACGTTGTCAGCGACTATTCTCTTGAGAACATCTTTTTGAATATCGTTCGGATTTCCTTCACGCTGTAAATCAAGAAGGTCTACAAACTCAATATTGTAACGAGAATTTTTATTTACCTCGTCGAATAATTCCTGCGCCTCTTTCCCTGAAGCGATAATGAGCGCTTTTGCTCGCTTCTTAAAGCCGAGAAGTGGGAAAAGACCGAGACGCCATGCGCTAATTAAGGACGACGAGGCGACGAGAAAAATAACGAGATTAGTTTTTGGTGTAATACCAAAGTATGGAATAAGAAAAAAGAATGTTGCCGCGATAATAATGTTTGCTGTTTGTGCGCGTAAAATTCTACTCGGCAGTTCCAACTTAAAAAATGTGGTGTGTTTCTCGTATAAACCAAAAATAACGAAAACGACCACCCAGACAATAGCCAGAATAGAGAACGGGATGAGGTGGGTAATAAATAGGTCCTGTGACGGAAGCTCTTGATAGCGAACTAGAAGAGTGACCCACAGCGCACCCATAAGCGCCAAGAGGTCTCCAAATACCAAAATAAGCCATTCTTTACGGCTAATAGAATACATCTCTATATAGTACCAACGCGATTTGAAAATTGATACAGCACACAGAAACTAGCTCCGAAGCGGTGTAGTATAGATAGTGTGAACAAGAAAAAAGTATTTTTCGTTATTACCAAATCTGCACGTGGTGGCGCGGGTAGATATGTTCGTGATCTCGCTGTTGCTGCACAGAACACACATGCCGTTTCTGTTATCGCTGGTGGCGAAGGACCTTTATTCTCTGAACTCAAAAAAGAAGGAGTCCATACTCTTTCAATTTCAGGACTTGAGCGTAACATTAATCTGTTCAAAGAAGTCAGCGCATTCTTTTCTCTTTTAACGCTCTTCATGAGAGAGCATCCAGATACGGTACACCTTAATAGCCCGAAAGCTGGCGGATTGGGAGCGCTTGCAGCGCGCGTCGCAGGAGTGCCCACTATTGTGTACACCGCGCATGGTTGGGCATTTTATGAAGACCGATCTGTTGTGCAACGTTCAATAATTAAGTTTTTTTCTTGGCTCATTGTATTACTCTCAACAAAGATAATCGCGGTATCAAAAAAAGACGCGCACGCATTTGATGGGTGGATGTTTGTAGACAACAAAATTAGATACATACCTAATGGTATTGCGATTGAAACACTAAAAACAAAAAAAGACGCGCAGGACGAGCTTTCCTCGCATGGAGTTTCATTGGAACAACCGCTCATCGGAACGATTAGTGAACTTCATAAAAATAAAGGGATTGAATACCTCATCGAAGCTGCAACAGAAATTCCTGAGGCTACGTTTATTGTGATTGGTGAAGGCGAAGAAAGAAAACGCCTTATGCTCGCTATTGCTGCACATAAACTTGAAAATCGATTTAAGCTCATCGGAGAAATTCCGCAGGCTGCGCAATTGCTTCCCGCATTTGATATATTCGTACTTCCCTCAACTAAGGAGGGATTACCATATGTGTTACTCGAAGCAGGAACGGCTTCCCTTCCTGTGGTTACAACTCGCATTGGCGGAATCCCTGATATTATTGAACACGAAAAAAATGGCTTATTGATTGACTCAAAAGACAGCCATGCTCTTGCTCGTGCATTACGCACCCTCTACACTAATCCTGAATTAGCAAAAAAATTCAGCGAAGCATTGAAAAAAACAGTTTCTGAAAATTTCAATAAAAACGCAATGGTTCAAAAAACTTTAGCTCTATATTAAGCTCCAACAACTTCGTACTGTTTGTCTTCGTGCACAATACGACTGTATGAACGCATAGCATTCACCATTCCCAACATGACATATTCAGTAAGAATGTGACTTCCTCCATAACTCATAAACGGCAGTGTCGTCCCTGTCACTGGTAACAAGCCGATATTCATTCCGATATGGATAGTGCCATGCACCACCACAAGCATCGCAACACCAAGCGCAAATAATGTTTCAAAGTTGGTCGCACCTATACGCGCGTTGGAAACCAAGCGTTGCAACAACACCCCAAACAAAAAGAGAAGAAGAATTGCCCCACCCAACCCCCATTCTTCTGTGAAAGCTGCAAAAATAAAATCGGTTTCGTGCTCAGGTAAAAACTGCAAACGTGATTGAGTTCCATACCCCAACCCTTTCCCAAGAATTCCACCACTCCCGACAGCAACCGTCGATTGGAAGGCGTTGTACCCTGTGCCCTGAATATCAGCGAGTGGGTGCACAAAGCTAATAATTCGATCTTTCTGATAATCAGCAAATGCAAAGAACCAAAGAAACGAGAACGCAACAGCGCCAAGTGCGGCAAGAAATGCGAGGTGTCTAAAAGGAATGCCCGCAAGAAGAATAATGCCAATCCAAATACCCAATACAATAATGGCAGAACCGAAGTCGGGTTGTAAAAACAACATCATAAATATAAGGAACATATAAAAACCAGAAACGAGAATATGTCGCATACGTGCAATTTCGATATGTCTTCGTGAGAAGTATTTCGCGAGTACAATAATTAACGCGAGTTTAGAAGGGTCTGCTGGTTGAATTGCAAATGCGCCGACATTGAACCAACTTTGGGCGCCTTGAAATGTAGAACCAACGACAAAAAGAAGCAACAACAAAAACAACGCAAAGAGGTACACACTCACCGCACTAACGGTACGTCTCAAAAAACGCCAATCAATAACACTTGCAACAAAAAAAGCGATCACTCCAAGAAAAAGCCAAATCATCTGTCGCGGAGCAAATTGATTTTCTCCACCAAACCCATACATCGATACGATTCCAAGAAGTGAAATGGCAAGGGCACTTCCGAGGAGAGCCCAATCTGTTCGACGAAACACGTGCATAGTCTATGGCGCGATACGCGGAAGAATATCGATGCGCGTCAGTGTCTCAGTAAATTGCTCCTGCCACGTAAAGACAAGCTCTTTACGCTCTCTGCCACCAAGAGAAGGGACGGACGTCTGCGACGCATTGATGAGTAAATCATCGCCACTGAAAAGGAGCGCAGACACAGTAATATTTTCTACGGGGAGTGCAGATTGGTTTTCAATAAGGGCTGATAACTGTAGTGATTCTTCGTTTAAATTAAAAGACAGCACTCGAACAGGTGACATCTCACGTGGTGCACGTTTAAATGTGCCTACACCTAAGTCAACAAATGTTCTCACAGGGACGCGTTCTCCGGTAACAACATTCGCTTCAAACAACGGGGCGATATCACCCGGCAAAAGCGTAATACTCCCCTCTCTACGCGCAATTAAAATATTGTTTTCATCGAACAATGACACTTCGTAGGGAATCGTTCCCTGTGCTGTAGTGTTGGGATTTTTTATGAGTGCCACTGAGTGATATACACCAGGAGCAACACGAACTGAGCGTGCCCATACAGTTGAAACGTTTGGTTGTGCACACAAAAGATCGCAGATACCGCCACAATCAATATTCTCTTCGTCTTGATTTTTTTCACCATCAAAACACGATGGCGGTTCATAGATAAAAAAGAAAAAACTCCCCGCACCAAGTGCGCCAATAATAACAAGCGCACCGAGCGCAAAGAGAAGTTGCCGCGAAGTACTCCACTGCATCTCTACATCATAAAAGATATTGAACAGTAAGGGAAGCGTTCAATATCTTTTCCTGCCATCCTCGGTTCGGAAATAAAAAGATTTTTTATTTCACTCACCCTACGTCGACAGTAGCAAATTCACTTCTAATTAACGCGTTTAATTGCCTGAATTGCTGCAGCAATGATGAAAAACCCTACCGCAGCTCCACGAGATGACGGTCTCTTTTGAACTTCTGCTAAAAATAATGTAGCGAGACCCATAAAAGCTGCGTAACCCGTTACAAGATCCAACGGGTCAGGATTCCATTCCAAAGCAGAATTTACTGCAGAGTTGACGTTGTTCTTCGCTGATTCAATAATCGACATGTGCTTATCAATCAATATAAATTTGAGTGATTGTAGCGCATTCTATAAAAAAATCAAATAAAAAAACACCTCACAAAAAGTGAGGTGTTTTTAGATGAGCGCTCCGTACTGGCGATTGGCTACTTTCCCCCGAAGAGTATCATCGCCACTACCACGCTTAACTGCCGAGTTCGGAATGGGATCGGGTGTTTCCATGGCGTCAAATCACCAGAACGGAACGCTCATCTTATATATTCACGTCAATGCATATACACAAAAGAATTGAGAACAATAATACAGTATTGTTTGATTTCCAGAATTCCTCTTAGGAGATTGGCGAATTAGTACTCCTCCGCTTAACACATTGCTGTGCGTAGACGTAGAGCCTATCAACCTGATCATCTCTCAGGGGCCTCAAACGATTCCTTATCTTAGAGTTGGCTTCCCGCTTAGATGCTTTCAGCGGTTATCCATTCCCAACATAGCTACCCTGCAATGCTCCTGGCGGAACAACAGGTAGACCAGAGGTCAGTTCATCCCGGTCCTCTCGTACTAGGGACAAATCTCTTCAAGAATCCACGCCTATGGTAGATAGGAGACCAACCTGTCTCACGCACTTCGTTAACTTCTATTACTAGAAGGGTCGGACTGTAGCTTTATCTTTTCTCATCTGAGAGGAAGATAGTGTACGTTCAGTCTCTACGGGTGCGAGAGAGAAAGAAAATAAAAAGAAGTTCACTTATTTTTATTTTTTTCGAACGAGCTGCCCGTATGGTTACATACGGGCGAGAGCATCGTTAACTCCCGCTTCCCTCGGTATTGTCCTTTCTCACAAGGATTCTACCGATATCAGTACACTTGAATACATACTATTTCTAGTACGCACCGCCGTGATGGTTGATTTCTATTCCCGACCAAATTAATCGGGACTTCGCGCTCCACTTTGGAAGCAACGAAGCTTATATTGCATTAAACGAAAAGACTCATTCTCGATTTGTTTGTCTGTTATGTGTGCGGGATTCAGACGGTACAGAAGTCTCACATTACAAAAGCAATGAAAACTCCTGAACGGTCTGAACCCAGCTCGCGTACCACTTTAATTGGCGAACAGCCAAACCCTTGGGACCTTCTCCAGCCCCGGGATGTGGTGAGCCGACATCGAGGTGCCGAACACCGCCGTCGCTATGGACGCTTGGGCGGTACCAGCCTGTTATCCCCAGGGTAACTTTTATCAGGTAATCTCTGGTCGCATCTAATGCGGACCATCGGTTCACTATGCTCTGCTTTCGCATCTGTTTGACACTTACGTCTCACAGTCAAGCCAGCTTTTGCCATTACACGACCGGCACGGTTTCCATTCGCGCCTAGCTGACCTTTGTAGGCTCCTCCGCTACTTTTTAGGAGGATAGCGCCCCACTAAAACTGCCTGCCATACACTGTCTCCTCTGTGTTATCAGAAGGTTAGGAACTGCAACGTACAAGAGTGGTATTTCACTGACGACTCCACGGTACCCGAAAGTCCGCTTCAAAGTCTCCCACCTATGCTACGCATGTACACCGCAGCCCCAATATAAAGCTACAGTAAAGCTCCTGGGGTCTTTTCGTCTAACCATAGGTAACCGGCATCTTCACCGGTATTGTATTTTCACCGAGCAAGTCCTCGAGACAGTTCTCCAGTCGTTACGCCATTCGTGCACGTCTGAA
>Ga0210057_1006929_pt1 | contig 13951 bp, 15 predicted proteins | sample CryGeyCG2114_010_2_FD_183968 | JGI IMG/M metagenome (GOLD analysis project Ga0210057, IMG submission 183968) | Groundwater microbial communities from aquifer - Crystal Geyser CG10_big_fil_rev_8/21/14_0.10 (SPAdes) (version 2) | ecosystem: Environmental > Aquatic > Deep subsurface > Groundwater ... | reverse complement strand
CTTAGTTTGAATTGTCATAGAATTATACGTCATGTCTAATTTATAAATATTTGGTTTTTCGTTCCTGCCTCTATAATAATAGTTGACCGTCCATCCCAACCCCGCATCCATTTTCACTCCTCAACACAACCTTCATCACTGCAAAAGAATTTTAAATGATTGATTATCTCAAAATTTCCTGCCTTATCAAGGACAGTGATTTTTAAATCGTGATCTCCTTCCGCGAAATTCATTGTTTTCTTACAGCTGTATAGATTAAGTTTTCTACACAAATTTTTCTGTCTGCTGTCTCCCCCATTATCCTCGAGTATTATTTCCTTAAAGTTCTTCTCTTTTATTTCAAAACTGAATGTTATCTTCCTTCCTTGTGTAAAATATTCGTATGATTTTATTTCAGGTTTTGTATTATCAACATCAAGCATGTATTTTTTTGATATGGCGACATTACCTGAATGATCAATTATCTTAAAATGATAAACAATTTGCATTCCGTCAAACTCACTTAAATTGACCCATTTTGTGCAAAGCTTTCCTCTCTGGCTTTCATCACAATCATTCTCTAAATCTAAAGATATGGATTTCATATCATTATAGATTCCATATCTCAAAATTACCTCTTTAGTAAACTCTTCATTGAATTCGACGCTAAATTCTCCATTTGAAAATCCTTTTCTCGGCAGAGTTTTTGTTATTTTTGCTTTTTTACTATCTATGATCACATGGAATGTGTTCTCATCAATTTTCTCACCACCCATCCACGCTTGAATCTGCACAAAGTGATATCCCTCTTTTAAATCGTAAGGAGAATTATAACTATCACATCCATAGCACAAAACTTTTGATCTAATTCCTCCCTCACCGTTATCAATTATGATTAACTCATCTGCATTTTCATTTAGTTTAATAGATAATGGAAATGTTGATTGATAATGATGTCTAGAAGGTTCAATAATTTGAATAGAACTATTTATCATATCATGATGTCCCTCCATAGAACCCATAACACTGCTTAACATAACAACTTGTAGGACAATTACCAAAATAGAAACTACTACCACTCTCTTTTCCATAATATGTATATTACAAAGCATACATCTCTTTATATTATTATGTATAATCTATAATATTTGTCGTCGTAAAATTCATCAAAATCAAGTAGTGAAATTCTTATCTTATCTTTCCGGTGGAGGTTTACTACACATAACATTTAAATATACTCGTGTATACAACCGTATATGGAAACAACAATTAGATTAAATCCCAGAACTAAAGGAGAACTCGATCAATTTAGACAACATAAAAATGAAAGTTATGATGAATTAGTCAGAAAACTCATTCATCTTGCAAAGCTCACTGAAAAAGAACCAAAACTAAGTCAAAAAACAATTCTCGAAATAAAAGAAGCAAGACAAAAAGTTAAGAAAGGCGATTTCTATACTGAAGAAGAAGCGAAGAAAATTCTTGGTGTCTAATATGTATAAACTAATTTTGGAGAAAAAAGCGACAGATAGTCTCAATAAATTAGAATATCAGATAAGGAAAAGAATTTGGAATAAATTACAGGAATCTAAAGATGATCCATTTCGGTTTTTTGAGAAACTCGTTGAAGACGATAGCTTCAAGTTAAGAGTTGGCGACTATCGAGTTATAGCAGATATCTTTAGAGATAAAGAAGTTATTATAGTCTTAAAAGTTGGACATAGAAAAAATATTTATGAAAGGTAAAAAGTCTCAGTTTTTATACCTTCTAGATTTTATATCTCTTTCCTCCATCACATTTTTAATCCATCAATACTTTGACTTTTTATGAACAAAAAACTCAAATCATTTCTCAGTATTTCTCTGTTAATCATAATTATTTTAATGGCAGCCTATTATGTCTATTCTAATTATCATGAATTTTCTTCAATTAAATTAGTAAATCCTATATTCATACTCTTTATCGCAATTCTTTTCTTATTCGCCTACATTTTCGTTTCTCTTCAAACAATTTATCTATTAAGACCTCTAAAAGTGAATTTGAAATTTTTTGAAGCCTATACTTTATCCATGATGACTGGATTTTATAATTTAATAACCCCGTTTAGGGGTGGAATGGCAGCCCGCGCGGTATATTTAAAGAAAAAACATAATTTTTCTTACTCCGATTTTTTCGCGACTCTTTCAGCATCCTACATAATCACTTTTTTTGTAGCCGGTCTTATCGGACTTATTGCATCATATCTTGTCTATGCTCAAGAAGGAAGTTATAATCTTGTGTTAATCGGAATTTTTATTGTTATTTTTTTAGGGATGATTTTTTTGATGATCCTTCCGGACTTTTCAAAGACCAAATATGCTTCCTCAATCTCTAAAAGACCTCTTTTGCAAAAATTTCTTAGGATAATAAATGCTTGGCACGAAATAAAACACAATAAAAGAATAATTTCTTTAATTTTTATTGCCACAACAATTCAGCTCATTATCGCTACAGTTTCTCTTATTATCTCATTTAGTATTTTTGGCTGGCAAATTTCTTTCGCCGACGCGCTTCTTATTTCATGTATCGGAAGTGCCGGAATACTTATATCAATAACTCCTGCCGGGTTGGGAATTCAAGAATCAATAACGATCTTCACGGCTCTCGCTTTAGGAATATCCCCCAGCCAAACAATTCCAGTTTCTATTCTCGGAAGACTCATATCAACGGTCATACTTTTCATATTAGGACCGTTATGCTCCTATTATCTGCTTAAAAGAAAAAGTAAATCTGCCTAAAAGGATACTTTTTTAAGAGGCGTCACTTTGGATTTTAATGGACAAATTACCCGTAAAAGATATAGTTAAAGAATCATTTTGGCAGTTGCTTGCCGTTTATTCTTTTTTAATTTTAATTGTAGCTCTCGGATTTTTTTCAAAATATTCAATATACTTTAACGCATTAGCATTGATTGTTGCAATTCTGGGAGTATTTTATTTTTCGTCATCAACAAAAGAATCTTCTTCCCACCCCATTTTTAGAAAAAACATTTTTTATCTTCTTTTCTCTTTAAGCATTTTATTTATTCTGTCTTTCAGGCTCATTCCTTATCTTTACAACGGATATAAAATTCCTCTTGGATACGACGCAGGAATTTACAAATACGCAATTGAGCATGGCTTAACAAATCTAGACTTATGGGTGAGAGCAGGAGTCGAACCGGGATTTCTCTATTTCATGACCTTCCTTAATTCAGCTCTCAATATTCCGTCGCAATTTCTCTTGACTTACGGATTCATTTTTTGTATTCTTTGTTTAGGACTTTCAATTTATTATTTCACAAAAACTTATTTTAATGACAAAGAAATTGCTTTAATATCAATTTTAATTTATTCAATTTCCCTCGTCCAGTTCAAAGTCTTCACATTTTTATATTACAAGAATATCATCGCACTTTCTTTCACACTGCTTGCATTTACATTTTTACTTAAGAATAAACTTTGGGTTTTCTCTTTATTCGGAATATTAGTCGGAATTTTCCATCGGCCGTCATTTTACATATTTGGGATATCCTATCTAGCCTTTGCTATAATCTCTCCATACAAAAATAAAAAATATGATTTCAAGATTTTATCAAAATATGTTCTTCATGGAAGTCTTATTCTTGCAATCTCAATGTTATTTTTTATTGGAACATTTTCTCCAGCAATTACAAATTTAATTTATCCCGTTGTCAACTCTTTCGTTCAGACCGGATCGTCCCCCGGAACGTTCATTGATTTCTTTGATTATCAATTTTCAATATTATTTTATCTCCCTCTTTCATTAATAGGATTTTTATTTTATATAACACAAAAAAAATATTCTCTATCAAAAGATTTATTTTTCTTTTATACAGTTTTCCTGATTTCAATTGTATACTTTCGCCTGTTCTTCTTCAATCGTTACCTCATCTTCCTGGATATATCAATGATAATCTTCGCTTCATACGGTGCTTATATCCTCCTAAAAGAAAAAAGTAAAGTCGGTTTCATCATAATCACAATCCTTCTTATTTCTGGAATCATCCTATCCTTTAATGCTTCTATGGATTCCCGACCGACAATCCCAAATTCGATTTACAATTCAATTACTTCTATAGATCTATCAAATGAAAATAACGCTTATCTTATAAGCATCTCAAGTGAATTCACCCCCTATCTACAAGGTTACATCCAAAGTTCAAAAACAACTAAAATAATTGCTCCGGGAATGTTTGATTATGACGCCTTAAACTCCCGACCTAAGTGGGAAAAGTTCTGGGCAGACCTGAATGCCTCCGAATTTAAAGAAACATATGGGGACGATTCTTCAATATTCTTATACTATCCAAGACACATGAATAATTCATGCTACACAAGTATAGAAAACGTATTAAACCTCTATAAATGGATTTGTTAATAATATGGCAGAAAAAAAACTCTATTCTAGAGATAATTGGCAGTCTCAGTTTCAGAGTTGGAAAACCCACAAATCACTCGAATCTTCATCGCACAAAGCCTCTCCGGATCAAATAAAAAAAGATATCACAGATATTTTTCAAACAACTCTTTTCCCCTCTAGTGCTGTCAAATCAAAATTCCCAACTTCATCTTCATCTATCGCAAAAAAACAAAAACCCTCAAAAAGTATTTTCTCCCTCAGAATACTCATTATTTTGATTGCCTTAGCGATTGTAGGTTATGTTGTATATTCTAATTTTATCGCTCACCACGAATTTGAGTACTACTATGATATTGGAAGTGGCGATGACGCATCAAAAAATTATCTTGGACCGACCTATAGAGTTTCACCACCTCAAGTTGATGAAAATAATTCAAGTTCAACCACATACCGGAATTTATCTTCTCAATTAGTATACTTTGATGTTCCAGTTGCAAGGGGAAGCGATGAGATAAAAATAGAAGTGAGATTCAAAGATGATTTTCCAAAAAATTCTAAAATGATTCTCGGTGCAAAAAATGGGAGCGATTGGAGTTATATATGGAAAGACACATATACAAAAAACGATAGCGTCAATCAAGTTTGGAAAACAGTTTCTCAGTCATATTATCTAAAAAAGGATAATTTATATTTGAGAGATGGCAAACTAAGTGTTGTATTTAATGACTATCATCTTAATCCGGATAGGAACCAAACAAATACAAAATATATTCCTATTGACTGGATAAAAGTTACGGTAATTAAACCAGGAATGTTTGAAAAATGAACGACAAATATCTTATAAAAGGAAGCGCCGCAGGACTTATAAATTATATCTTCCAAACTCTTCTCATCACATACTTAATACTTTTACTTTTAGAACAGATATGGAGTGGTTTTGTTTCAGTCTATCTCAATCTCAATTACTTATTGATTGCGGTAATTATCGTCGGAATTTTAGATGTTTTCTCCCAAAACCCACCAGTAGAAACATACGAGAAAAACAAAAAGACAAAATTAATAGATTATATTTTCATATTCGCTTTAGGGATTTTAGGTTTTGCGATTATTCTCTTCAAAACAAAAGACACTCTTGATCTATGGTTGTCAATATTAATTTCAGTCATTGCAGGAATTTTGATCATACTTTTATCTATTCTCGTAATTTCAGAGGACGATGGAATTAAAGAAAAAGAATCTTCTCATAAAAAGTCAGTCATCTCAAAAAGATTTATTATAATTATTTCAAGTTCAATTTTAATTTTACTTCTCGCAATTTCTTCATCGCTCCCTATATTTACTTCTCTCTCGCTCATATCATCATTAAGGATTGTTTTTGGAAGCGTATTTGTTTTGTTTATTCCAGGATTTGTTTTAACTTTTGTTTTCTTCCCATATAATTCAGAAAAAGATTCGATCGACTTGCTGGAAAGGATAGCTTTAAGTTTTGCTCTTTCAATCGCCGTCGTACCTTTAGCAGTTTTTTATTTCAATCTGATCGGCGTCAAGATCAATACTCTGAATACGTCGTTAATAATTATTGGTATAATATTGATATCATCTGTTTTAGTTTATATTAGATCGAGAAAGTTTTCAAGCATATCAAAGTATTAAATCCCAAAACAATCTTTATGTTTAACCATTCCTCTATACTTCCAAAGGAGATCTAACTCTGAAATTTTTATATTAAATGACAATCCTCCATCATTTTTTGCTTTTTGAATTGCTGAACAAAAACCCCTTCCCACCTCAGAAAGATAACTCTCATCTATGTATATCTCTACGTCAACATTATCTAAATTAGTATTTCCTCTTGTTACGTCCCTGCCCTTTATAGTATAAGTCTCGACAATCTTTCTCTCTCCGCCGTCATAATTATAGAAATACAGAAGCGCCGTCCCTTTTTTAGGCATATCTTTTATAATTGAATTGCCCTCTAAATATTTATCCAGATTATCTTTTGTGACAACAACAGGTTTAGATGTCCCAGAATTTGTTTTAGATTTTATCACATTTGATGAAACTTTTGAATTAAGGAACAAAATTCCGAATACTAATAACATGACTAAAACTCCAACATAAACATAAAACAATTTTTTATTTTTCATATATATAGATTTTTTTGAGTATTTTAAAGTTATTGCTCTTTTAATTTATGATGTTTGTAAAGCGTGATTAACCATCCAAGCAATTCTTATATTTAAGTAATTTCATATATTTCCAAGCAAAATCCGACTTTGAGAGTTTTGTAGAAATAATAAGCTCGCCATTCTTTTGTGCTTTTTGTATTGCTGAACATAACCCATATCCTAACTCAGGGATATAAGAAGAAGGAAGTGAGATTTCAGCATCTATTCTATTTGCATCATAATTTGATACTTGGGTAACAACTTTTCCATCGATAAAGTATGATAGTTTAGATCCGTTTTGTTCGTCAAAATTTATTATTATCCTCCCTTTATCAGGCATCGATTTCACAATCTCTTGATTTTCTAAAAAACTCGGCAGATTTTCCTTTGTAACGATTACCGGACTCGAAGAATCTGATTCAGTCCCACTTCCGATAATTCCTAAAAACAATAATATTATCACAGAAAGGAATAATATTAATAAAACTACGATAATAATCAAAGTTATTAATAATTTTCTCATAGAACTATATTCTATTCTTAACTTTTAAATCTTATTGAACAGTAAAATTCATAGGAAACTCTCTATGATTTCCTGCCTCATCCGTTATCTTAACAACAAGATCCCACGACCCGCTTCTAAAAGAAACCCTTTTCTCGCAAAACCCATTTTTTAGGATTGAACAGAGTTTTCTTTCTCTGAGCTTTCCTCTATAATTAATATAACTATAAACAGCTGTATCGAAGTTATCTTCTTCTACATTAAGATGGAAATTTATATAATTATTGACTTGATCATAAAAACTTCCTGGATTGACGAGCAACGGATCAGTTGAATCGACTTTGACTTCTATCACTTTTGAAAATTCTATATTCTCTACTATATCTTCTGCTGAAAAATAATATTGAATGTCTTCTCCATCAAAAAAACTTAAATCGATGAATTTCGAACAAAAAATCTTAGGTGAATCTTCATAATTGCATTCAGAAATATTATAATCCACCGCGTTTAAATCACTCGAATTACCATAGTATAAAGTCAACTTTTTTGGATTGGTCTCTTCAAATATCACTGAAAAATTCCCGTCAGCATAACCATTCTTTGGAGATGTCGATTTAAATCTAGGGATCGTCGAATCTATAAGGAAAGAATAATTTTCTTCTTCCTCAACCCCGTCTTTATTTCTCGCATAAAATGTTAAATTATGATTACCCTCTCTAAATGAGATTCTCTTCTCTTCATTAAGTCCGTATGAATCACAATTGTTACACAATTTTCTTTTCCTCGGAGTTTTCCCCTCAATATTTTCGAAATAACCTATCTCTTCAGCTTCATCCTCAGTTGTTAATATAAACTGAATTTTTCTTTCACCATAAATAGATTCGTTTGGATTTATTATCGTCAAGTTTATTTCACCCGGCGTAAAAATTTCAAAAGTCCAGGATTTATCATTCATTCTTCCAGATTTATCCGAAGCTTCAACTTTTACTTCGTATATCCCATTATCTAAATTTAATGTCTGATAACTTATTTCTCCGTCAAGCGCACTCATATTTCTAGCTGAAGAATTAACCTCTACATCATTGAGGAACATCTTGAAACTGGATAAATTCACTCCTGAATTACTTTGATAGACTTCATCAATATAAGCCGAAATCTTAGGACTGTCATTTGTTATCTGACCTATCGGCGAATTATCAATTATTTGTGGGCTTGTAAAATCAAATTTGAACGTTTGATTTATTTGAGATTCGACTCTTCCGCATGAAAAATTACTCCAATAATTAAGTACATGTATTCCTCCGGTTATATTTCCGCTATTTGGAGTTCCCTCAAGTCCAAAAGATCCTATGTAGTTGAATAGGTTTCCGTTCCATCTGTAAAATTTTAAATATGCATCAGAATTGTAAACGATAAAAAGCGGCTCGCTTATGTACCATCCATTGAATCCGTTTGGAGCCGACGGAGAAACAGTCAGTCCAGTTTGTTTTGTTACATAAAAACTCTCAATACTGCTTTGCGTAGATCTATTGAAAATATCATATGCGTATACTTTCCAATCTGAACTGCTTCCAAAATCCAGCAAATTTGTATCAATCATTCCAGTGTAATTATTTTCACCGACTATACTCCCCGTAACATTTATCCATGATCCAGTTCCATTCTTTACGCTGAAAACAACTTTATCCACGCAGTCACAAGTGACAATCGCATAAAGATTAACTTTGTCTTTCGCTAAAATGCAAGATGGATTTGAAGATAAACCAGAAATATCGACTTGCTCATTCGGCAAATTTTTTGTATCCGATATTAAATTAAAAGATCCACTACCATCAGGAATTCTCTGCAAAGTCTTACCATCATCATCATTATCACTTATTTGTCCGCTCGTATCCATAGAAAAATTTTCTTTTGTATATAACGTCAAAGACTCATCTGTGTTGACAAGTCCGTTCAAATTATCAAGAACATAAAATTGATTTTGTCCGATTATAACACCATCAAAAAAATAATAGTCATTATTATCGTTTTTTATCGACCAACCGCTAAGGTTAACATCCGCCCCATTATTATAAACTTCAATCCATTCGTTACCAGCATCAGATCCTGACGGATTTGTCTCAACTTCATTTATGTAAACTGTCGCAGAAATAAAACTTACCATAAGTAATACAACTATTAGTGTTATTCCACCCGATTTATATCTCATCCTTTTTCTATACTCAATTCGTATTTAAACCTTGTTCACTACTCACTTACTCGAATAAAAAATTGCGATGTAACATATGTTTTCCAGTGATGATTTCAATCCAAATCTTTTTAAATCTCCATTTTATCGAGTTTTAATGAAATACTTGCCAGTAAATGACTTTAACGCATTTAATAAAGAAATTGATGATTTCTATTCAAAATCACTACAAGATCTCAAGAATGGAAATATTGCTTTAAGAGAGTTTTTAGAGAAATCGGCAGAATTTGATATCCGTGCGTCAGATTTGTCTTCACTTCTAACTCCTGATTTTTACGAATTTGAAGCCTTTTTCAAAAAATCATTTCCTAATCACATGGACCGAGTTTATCATGAACAGATTCACGCAAGAGTTGCTAGCGACTATGGATTATTCCCCTTGTTTGGAGTGATTATAGGTAGTGATCATGATCTTGAATTAGATCCAATTAGAGGAATGATTCCCAAAACAATCGCATCACCTAACTCTCTTTGTTATGCCCAGCCATTTACTTTGGATGGAGTTTCTCAAGGCGGAATTGACTGGACAAAAGAAAAATTTTTCCAATACATAAATGATACACTTAACGCAGTATCAAATTCTCAAAGCGAATGCGATATATTAGTTTTAAATGCAATTAACAGCAATTGATTCTATATGATTTCAGACAATAATATATAAAAACGAAAAACTACTTTTCTAATTATGAAAAAGATCGTGTTGTTTTCATTTGCACTATTTGCAACTGTGGTTTTTTCGGCTCTAGCAAGTGCTTATTGCATTGATTGCTATTACGGAAATACTCAAGGTTACGAAAATTTCGCGGAGCACACATATTCGAACGCATATACTTATGAAAGACCTTTCGGCCACAGTTATTACTACCAGCCATTTACAATCGCATCTAATGATTACTCTGGATTTTATGGAAGCGGTCCAGGAAACGGAGTCTACGGATATAATTATGTAAAACCTAGAGCTCAAGTTTCTACAACAACGACTTCAAGATATTTTGCAAATAGATATAATCAACCATCACTAGCATACACCTCAAATTCAAATTCATATAATTACGAAAATAGATACGGAGAAATATTTATTGGAACTGAACAGCATTACACTAGTCCATACACGCATTCAGTTACATCGAGAAACAAAGTCTACGGTCCCGACGGATATTTAGTTTACTCAGACAGAACTCACTCAGGATATAGTTTTAATAATTAAAATTATTAATCATAATTCAACCATTCATCTCCTTTTGGACTTATTCCTCTTGGATTGTAGAATAGAGAAAACGCGCCATGATTTAAAATTTTTATTCCTTCTTCTTTTGTGATATAGCCAATGTCTTTAGATTTTATTCCGTGTTCTTCTGCAACGTTTATTACATCGTCGGGATTTGGAGTTATTATCGCCATTCCTTGTCCCATACTCCAAGTTTTATATGCTTCGCGATCAGAAACATTTCCTAAATCCTGAACGTATCTAACAAATTCACTTGGCATAAACGGATTATCAATTTCCGCTCCAAATCCCGATGATTCTAAAACTCTTCCAAGTTTTTCTGGAATTCCGCCACCCGTTATGTGAGCAATATCATGCAATAGCGCTTTAGGTTTTCTGTCTGTATCATAACCTCCAGTCATATCAACAATCGCTTTTGAATAAATTCTCGACGGCGTCAACGCCATATCTCCCAAACTATTTTTCCCATCAACCCATTTAACATCATGCCAATTCTCTCCATGAACTTTTTCCATTATTTCTCTGACTAAAGTAAACCCATTTGATCTAAACCCTTCTTCATAAAGCCCAACGAGACTATTCCCGACTCGAATTTCTTTACCGCTTAAAAGTCTTGATTCATGTCCATACCAAACAGCGCCAGCACATAAATTATAATTAAACTTTCCATATCCTTTAACTCTATATCCCAGCTCAGCGGTCTCTCCATTTACTACAGCAACACCCGCGTCTTTCGCAGCTTCAATCATTCCGTTTGAAATCATATTGATAAATGAAGAGAAATCTTCCGATTCATTTCCCAAACAACTTGCATCAAAAACACTTCCAACAACCACCGGCTCACCTCCCTTTAAAACGGCATCATCACAGACCATAGCGAATAAATCATAAAAAACGGTCTCATGCCTTCCACACCTTTCAGCAATTTCTATTTTTGTTCCAACCCCGTCGAAATTCATGTTAGATTTTGTTCCAAGAGGTAATCCGCCAACTTCATAACCTCGAAGTCCAGAAAAATCAGAAAATAATTCTTCAACCTCTCCAAGTTTTCCTTTTCTATTTTTCCAAGTTAATTTAGAAGCTTCATAAAAAATCTTAGAAGCTAGTTTCTTATAGTCCATCTCTTCTTCCATATTATCTAACTTTTTCAGAAAATATTTTTACACCTTTTATCAAATGTTTTTTCTTATCGAAAGCTCTAATGATTTCGTTGACTTCTTTCGGAGTCAGTTCAATTAATCCAGATGAATCTTTATTCCTAAATCCCAAAGCGATTGATTCATGATCTGGATTAAGAAAATCTTCGTTTATCATAACTTCAATCAAATTCACAGAATTTTCAAACCGTGCATTTCCATTCGAGGTATTCATTCGTGTTTTTATGTTCATGTTCGGTGTTTTATTCCCTCAATTTCATTTCTATTATCATCTTATTCATAACTCATTCACAATTTTTCCATAATTTATATCCAATTTTACTATCGTTATTATATCATGAGTCTCATTTCTTTGCATACCACTAACCCCAAATTTCAAATCGTTTTTCATTCTCACTCGTCGTGCGGAGAATCGTGACGAAGTCCGATTCGGAGTTAAGTTTCTACTCCTCAACTCTCAAATCGATTTGCATTCCACTTACTCCCAATTTTACTATCGTTATTATATCATGAGTCTCATTTCTTTGCATACCACTAACCCCAAATTTCAAATCGTTTTTCATTCTCACTCGTCGTTGCGGAGACGAGCGAGTTCACGAGATTATCTTTATTTTGTTCTAATCGAAGCGTTTTTTGACTAAATTGATTATTTGTAACAAAACGTGGGCACGAGTAGAGTGGGCTCGCGAGCAGTGACGAAGTCCGATTCGTAGCAAAGCCCACTTCTCAAATCCGTTTCCAATCATCCCCGTCGTCAATAAACAATTAAGCAACATCAAAAACTAAAGGATAACCCACTGAATTTCCAGCTTGGTCTTTGATTGTTACAGTTAAATCATAATGTCCGCTTCTGAACTTTATTCTCTTGACACACATTCCACTTTCATCAAGCTTTGTACATATCTTTTTCTCTTTAATATTTCCTCTTGTGTCAAGATAACTATAAACAACTCCCTCAAAATTTGGTTCAGTTATTTGTAGATGGAAATATCTATATTCTCCTTCAAGGTGTGTATAATTTCCTGTATTGACTAAAATGGGCGCAGTATTATCTACCTTTATCGGTACGCCAGGAGATTCAACCATATTTCCAGCAACATCTTTTAATGTGAAATGATATTGAATTTCCTTTCCATCAAACATAGCTAAATTTACATTGACATCACAAATTCTTTTTGTTTTATCAATCACACAACTATTTAAATTTAAGACTTGAGTTTTCATTGATGAACTATCCCCATAAATTAATTTTAATTCTCTTGGATTATCTTCTTGAATTTCTACTCTAAAATCACCGTTGGCAAACTCATTTTTTCCAGGGAATGTCTTTCTTATCTTAGGGACTTTTGAGTCAATAAAAAACGCAACGTCTTTGAAAACTTCATTTCCTGAATGGTCGGTAGCTCTTATTCTTATTGAATTGTATCCTTCATTGAATCTTCTGTTTTGATCATAACTCGAACAACTCGTGCAAATCCTGTTCCATCTTCCTTGTCTGCTTTCAAGAAGATTCATATAGAATACCGCCGCATTTTTTGTTATTGTGAATTTCAACGGGATGCTTCTCACTGTGAATACTGTTCCATTTTGTGGAGATATTAATGTCATATTTGGAGGTAATGTATTCTCACCGCCACCGCCACTCATGAAATCACACTTTTTTCCATTACATGTTGCAGGATTTACTCCGGGAATTCCTGAGTTAGTCGTGCATATTTCACAAAATCCTTGCCCGCTTCTTAAATCACAAGTATATCTGCATGAACTCCCCGCGCAATTTGGTGGTAATTGTTCTCCATCACTTAAACAATAAAGTTTATTTGCTGAAACATTTGAAATTAAAAACACTAAAGCGAAAACACTAGTTAACAACATCAAAGCGATGACGCTCTTTTTACAAACTCCTTTTTTATTCATATTACTTTTTTCCATTTTGATTTTATAAATTTAATTATAATTTAATATATCTTTAAGTTTTTTTCTTCTATCTTAGTTTCTTTGATTTCCTGGGAAACCTATTGTAGTTCTTTTCTTTCCGAAGTTTCTTTTCTTTCTAAGAAAAGAAAGCTCAAAGTAAGCCATCTCCCTCTTTTCCCCGTCCTTTTCAGGGAAATAAATTAAAAATAAAATAAAAACAAAAATTAATCGTTTTATATAGCTTCACCCCAGAAGAATATATCTCCTGAACTGAAATCTCCAACACATGGTTCTGGCATTCCTAACTTGAAGTTAAGTGCGATTTCTGCTCCTGGTGATAATGTATTACC
>Ga0210057_1006928_pt1 | contig 13951 bp, 12 predicted proteins | sample CryGeyCG2114_010_2_FD_183968 | JGI IMG/M metagenome (GOLD analysis project Ga0210057, IMG submission 183968) | Groundwater microbial communities from aquifer - Crystal Geyser CG10_big_fil_rev_8/21/14_0.10 (SPAdes) (version 2) | ecosystem: Environmental > Aquatic > Deep subsurface > Groundwater ... | reverse complement strand
TGAAGTTTGCCCCACCCCAAACTAAAAACCTGAAAGCCTCCACTATCAGTCATAGTTGGCCAATTAAGCCCATTCCATTTATGAATACCACCACACTTTCTTATATCTATGTGTTTTTTGTTTACCCAAAGATGAAAAGTATTAGAAATAATAAAATCAGGATTCGCCTTGCAGTGGTCCTTTTTATCCAACATTCTTATGTGCCCATGGGTTGCAACAGTAGCAAGATTTGGAGTCTCAATTTTTCCATGTTTTGTTTGGAGAACACCAGTTCTTGCTTTTTTATATCGTTTTTTAATATCAAATTTCATGTACCAATAATAATACTAGAAAAGATGAATTTTAGCTACAAAATTTTAATAGAGAAATGCTGTTCTCGATAGACCCTCCCAAGAGCCCCTACTGTAGGCGGGGGCATTTTATTAAACTGTGTTTTTATCTTTCTCAACTAATTCCATCTTTCCCTTTTCGCTTTCATCAACAACCTCGATTCTAACAGAAGCCAATCCTTGTCCGATCGTCCCCAATTCTTTAGCGACTGCATAAGAGAGATCAATATCCCTCGTGTACTCGCCATCTTCATTAGTATAAGGACCTCTGTCTAAAACAGGAGCGATTATAAATTTCCCATTTTCGAGATTAGTTATCTTAAGCTTTGAACCAAGAGGTGCTGTTCTATGAGCAACCAAAATTTTATTTTGATTATAAATTTCTCCATTTGCCATAACTTTACCGTGGAATCCTGGACCATACCAAGAAGCCACACCTTCATAACTTTTCCAAACACCTTCTGGAATAATCAAATCTTGACCAGCAATAACTCTTTCTCCAGAACTAAGATTATTTATTTCTCTCAATTCTGTTTCCAGAACATTAAACTTCCTCGCAACAGCGCAAAGAAGCTCATCCTCTTGGACAACATAATGTTGCTCGGCAACAGTCTGCTCAATCACAGCTGGCTCAAAAGCCGAAACTGGAGGCATCGCAAAAGACGAAGCCAAAGTCGTTAAAACACCTATTTGTAAGAATATTTGTACCATATTTATTATTTGTCATACCACCAACCGCTTAAAATTCATTTGTTATTTATAGCCTTTTTAAGCAAATCAGTAGTAATAAAAAAACCCGTTCATACGGGAATTACTTACTGTAAGTATAAACTATATATCAAGACTTGTCAAGTGTTTGCGGTAATATGCACACACATATGGCGGTTTTTTCCAATTGAGAAAATTTGTTCTCACGATTTTATTTAAATAAGATAGGCACTTCTAAAGCATCATCATATTCTGGTAAGCCCGACGGATTATTTTTTTTCAATATCAATGCCCCTCTTCCCAACACACCTTTGATAACCTCAGGTTTTTCAAACTCAATAGTGCCTTTAAACGGAACAAAGTCTTCAGTCATCCATTCTCCTTGAGCCGTCGCGTAACCCTCAGCGATTATTTTGCCATCCCAATCCGTAAGTATTAAAGGAAAATTTCCTTCAAAATACCACGCCCCTCTTGCCCGCCCTTCAACGATCAATGGACTTGTTATCTCTTTGCTCTCCCATAGATTCTCCAAAATAATTAAATCATTTTTGTTTGCAGGTGAAACCGCACCTGCACACATCCAGTTAATCTCAGCCTCTTTTTTTTCTTCAAAAACAACGCAGGTCGGATTGCAACCGTCTTTCTCAAGCTCTGGCATCCGATCCAAGCTAATCCACCAAGTTTTTGAGTTTGGATTATAAATATACTTATCAGTAAGTATTCCAGTCATCGCACATTCTTGGCTTCCGTCAGCTATAGCAAAAGCCTCTTCAACAGACAACGTCGGTTCCAATAGCGAGTTGACTTCCTCTACAAAAGTTTTGCCATCTGCCATACATCGCCTAGGATAACTTTCCATCGCAGGGTTTTCGGCATCTATACATTCTTGAAAATTATTAATTTGCCCATGTCCAACAGGTAATTGATAATAAAAATAGCCTCCACCCACCATCAAGACAAATAAACCAAATAAAACTAATTTAAACCATAATCTCATATTAATAATTTAAAATTGATTAACAAAATAAGACATTTTTTAAAAATTTTAAGAAAATTCCACATAATTATTTTAACATATTTTTTTCACCCCAGGCAACAAAAAGATTGAAAATCGTCGATTTTCTGTTATAATACTTGAATTAACGGCCCTATCGTCTAACGGTTAGGACATCGCCTTCTCAAGGCGGTAATCGGGGTTCGATTCCCCGTAGGGTCACATCCAAAAACTTGGTCAGAAGTAAGCGCAAAATCTGGGCGCGAACTTTTTTTACAGATAAATATATTTCGCAGATTATAAACGAGAAAAGATTCGCTTAATTTTATTCACGCAAACACGCAAATGAAATTTAACGAATCTTTTTTTAGGAACCCCCTTTCTTTTTTGTTTGAGAATTTTTCGCTGTTTTTAGAGCATTAAGCTCTTCAAGCGAAATTCCCAATTGCTGCCTCGGATCAATCTTCTTCGCATTGCAAACGGAAATCATTTTTTCCGCAAGCTCCGAAGGAGATATATCCCTGCCATCAACTAAAAACTCGGTCACGCCGAGTTTTAGCTGACGTGCCCAGAGGATGAGCCTAAAAAGTTCTCCCTCTTGTTGGGCGATGTTCACCTTTTTTAAAGGTGCGCTCGTTCTTCCGCCGAACCAATTTCCGACGGAATCGATCTTTTGAATATTCACAGAAACTCCTTTCTTTTTATTAATATTTTTTCTGTCTATCAAAATAATACAAAACAAACGCTGTTATGTCAACTTAAAAACAAATAGCCAATTTTATAACTACCCATCACTTTTTTTCCATTCTACTTCTTGTCGTACTAACAAATTCCCCTTTCTTTCCGGTTCTGCCATTACTTCTTCTACGATTTTTTCCATTCTCATAGATTGGGACCCTTTTATTAAAACGATATCGTCCTCTTCCATAAATTCCTGCAATTTTATTTTTGCAATATCAGAATCTGGAAACTCAAATATTTTATTTTCGGAAAAACCGTTTTCTCTTGCTGCTTCAGAAATAAATTTAGAACGAGCACCAACAACAAAAATTACATCAGCAATCCTGCTTGCGATAGTTCCTATTTTTTTATGCTCATCGATGGTATGCTTACCCAGTTCTAACATATCTCCCAAAATAACAATTTTTCTCTTGGCTGGCAAATCATCTAAAACATCCAAAGCCGCCTGAACAGCCAAAGGAGATGAGTTATATGTGTCATCTAACAGAAAGCTATTCTTAATACCTTTTAGAAGCTTCAAACGCCCTGCAGGAGATCTATATTGAGACAATGACTCTGCCATCTCAATAAGATTAAGCCCAGCTGCGATACCAACAGCGATAGCTGCCAATGAAGCATAGACGTTCTGTCTTCCAAACGTATCATGAAGGCGAACGGGAACAATATTTCCATTATAATCTACTTTAAATGTAAGACCATCTGGGATATTTCTCTCCCCTTCAATACGATAAGTAATACCATAATTAGATCCAATTAAGTCTAGTCTACTTCTATCAGCTCCCTTGTCATCGTCTACTAAACCATAAGTTAAAACATTCGCTTTTGTTTTATCTTTCATATCTGAAACAAGAGGATCGTCTCCATTCAGAACAGCATAATCTCCGAGCTTCAAAACTTTAATTAACCGACTCTTCTCTTTTGCAACATCCGACACTTTGCCGAAATACTCGACATGAACTGGCACTTCGCCAATCGCGGTCATAACAGAAATATCTGGCCTTATCCAAGAAACAAGTCGCTTCATATCCCCAGGATGATCTACCCCCATTTCTAAAATAAGCCACTGAGGATACTCGCTTTTAAAAACCATTAATTTAAGACCTCTAAGTAAAATACCAAACCATTTTATAGGATTATTCCACCCGCTACTCTCTCCCAAAATAGTTAAAGCCACACCAAAATCACTATTATAACTCTTCTCGCTTATTCTAATATCAAACTTTCTAGACAAAACAGAATGAACAGCATTTTTAGTAGAAGTCTTTCCAACTGTACCGCTAATAGCAACAATCTTTGGGTTGTACTTCCAAAGAATAATCCCTGCCTCCCATTTAAGCAAAACTTCTATTATTTTTTTAAATATATTTTTTATCATCTGTCTGGTGGAATTTCATAATAATTTAATAAAAACTTCGTCATTTCCATAAATGGTTTCGGCAATGTATACGAAGCGCTCTCTGCTCCACGCGGATTTACCAAAAAAAGCAATGTCACAAACTTAGCATCAAAAGCTGGAGCATAACCGAAAAAAGTATGTAGATATCTATCTTTAGAGTATCCTTTCCCATTCTTGTTGTACATCTGAGCAGTCCCTGTTTTCGCCGCAACTGAATAATGTTCTAATTTTATAGTACCACCAAGCAGAGCTTCATCAACAGCTTTTACCAACATTCTTGTTATTTCTTCTGCTGTCTCTTTTTTAAGAACATTCCGACGAACTTCTAACTCAGTCTTAGTTTCTATCCCTCCATCTGTAATAATTTTATCCACCACAAAAGGTTTTATTAAATTTCCACCATTTGCCAAACTAGAAAGAGCTAAAATCATAGCAATAGGGGTAACAGCAATCCCCTGTCCAAACGAAGCTGTTGCATATTCAATTTCTCTTTTGCTATCTAGGTTAGAAATATTACCAGAAATTTCATTCGGCAAATCTATTCCAGTTTCCTCCCCCAACCCAAAATCTAAAATATATTTTTTAAAATTTTCTTTACCTAATTTCTGCATAGCCAGAACGGCACCGTTATTTAAAGAATTATTCAACACATCCTGCATATTAACTGTACCTCTCTCTTTTTCGTCATGATTTTTTATTTTTTCTCCTTCTATCATTACATACCCTTTATCATAATAGCTTGTTTCTGAGGTAATTACTCCCCTGTCTATCGCAGCAGATAAAGTTAAAGGCTTGATAATTGACCCAACTTCAAACATGCTTTCAACAGATGGATTGAAAAACAAAGACATATCTTGAACTTGTCCATAAATATTCGGATCAAAATTAGGTTTTGCGGACATCGCCAATATTCTTCCTGTTTGAGGATCCATAATTATTCCCCCCGACATCTCTGCGTCATAAGACTCTTGGATTTTCCCTAAGATTTTCTCTAGCGAAGATTGGACAACAGGGTCAATGGTCAACACTATATCTCCTTTTTTACGATTACTGCCTATTGCTTCTTTAATATCAAGAAAAATCTCTGCAAAAGCATTTATTTGAATTTTTCCTTCCCCATCTTTTCTCAAAATATCTTCATAAAATCTTTCCAAGCCATATCGCCCAACCAACTTGTTATCTTTAAACCCCACAAAACCAAGAACCCTAGATGCCAAACTTCCAGCAGGATAAGACCTCCAAGTCTCAACAAAAACTCTAATCCCGTCTATGTCCATCTTTTGAATCTGTTCCGCTTGTTCTTCTGTAAGTTTGTGGGCTATCTCCTCATAAGGGTCATCCTTCTTGTTTGCTCTCACGAGGAAACTCTCCCTATCAAGCCCATCTACTATTGCCGAAAGTTCACTATACATTTTTTCGACATCTTCAATTTCTTTGGGAATTATTGCTAAGACATATCCTCTTTTTACTGTAGCAGCAGAAACTAAATTTTCATCTTTCTTTTGAAAAAAAATCGAACCCCTATCAAAATAATCAGCCGTAGGAGCAATATATTGTCCACTAGCCATATTTCTATAAGTCTTTCCTCTGACAACTTGAACAAAAAAAAGTCGTGCGATAATAGTTAACCCAACAAAAAACAACAAACTATAAACTACCCGCAATCTAAAAACAAAGTTATCTTTCATCGCCAATTAACGCCTAACGACAACGGTCTGTCGTGTAGCATAATCACTTTTCGAATAATCAACAAATCCAAGACTATGAGCATAATCTAGATCTAATTTATTTATTGTTCCAAAATATTTTTCTTCTAATTGTTGGTATTCGAAACTTATATCTCCAAGCTTTTGTACATTGTGCCGACGAGCAACTGTCTCCCCTATAGTAATATTAAGAAAATAAAAATAAACAATAAACAAGGAACAAACAAAAGAAGCGAGTACTCTAAAGATTTTACCCCTTACCCGTTCTATTCTAATTTGATTAAATTGTTCTAATATTAATTCCATATATTATAATTTTTCTATTACTCTTAACTTTGAGCTCCTCGCTCGCGGATTATCTTTCATCTCATCTTCCGAAGGAACGACTGGTTTCTTTGTGAGGATTACTCCTTCACCAGTTTTTGCCAGCTCCTTAAAATAAACCTTGGCTATTCTGTCCTCTAACGAGTGAAAAGAGATTACAGCCAGCCTTCCCCCGGAAGATAGCATGCTCCATGCTTTGGACAGCCCTTCTTTTTCGGCAATCAACTCATCATTGACTGCTATTCTCAAGGCCTGAAAAGTCCTAGTGCAGCAATTTACCCCTCTATTATTTCTATAAGACATCGGAACGCTTGAGCGGATAATATCCACCAACTGAAATGTTGTTTCTATCTTTTCTTTTTTTCTTCTCTCTACAATTGCCTTGGCAATTCTCCTGCTAAATCTCTCCTCACCATATTCATAAATAACATTAGCGAGTTCTTTCTCTTCCCAACTATTAACCATATCCCTTGCGGTCAAATCATCTTCGTTAGCTTGTTCTTTAAAAGTCATCAAGAGAGGTTCGTCCTTCTGAAAGGTGAAACCCCTTCCAGATTCATCCAATTGAATAGAGCTTAAACCCAAGTCAAACAACGCTCCGTCTATTTCTTTAATATTTAAAGGTGCTATTAACTCATCTAAATTTCTGAAATTTCCATTTATTAAAATTAAGTTATCATGTTCTTTATCGATTCCATCCTTTGCTTTTTCTATAGCAGATTCATCTTGATCTATACCGATAACTTTTCCTTTCTCCCCCACTCTTTTCAAAATCTCTCGCGAATGCCCGCCTTGGTTAAAAGTCGCATCAATCACAACATCTCCAAACTGCGGATCTAAATATTCTAAAATTTCATTAAGTAATACTGGAATGTGTGCCATCTATTAATTTTATAATTTATAATTTCTAAAACATCCCTATATCTCCCAACTTCTCTGCCAACACGTCTGTCTGCTTTTCGGCTTGTTCTTTATAACTATTCCATTTCTCTTCATCCCAAATCTCTAATCGTTTATATACCCCAGCGATAACAACTTTTTCTCCCAAGCCAGCATACTCTTTCAAATAATCTGGTATAAGTATCCTTCCAAGTGAATCTGTCTCAACTTCAACTGCTCCCGAAAGCATCATCCTCACAAAACTTCTTGAATCAGATTGTCCGACAGGGAGCTCAGACAATTTGTCAGCCATTTCTTTCCATTCCTTCTGGGTGTACACGAACAAACAACTATCAAGTCCTCTTGTGATAACAGCTTTTTTGCCAATCTCTTTTCTAAATTTGGCTGGTAAAGATACCCGCCTTTTAGGGTCAAGATTATGTTTGTATTCACCAATTAACATAAATTTATTCCACTTTATACCACTCTCATACACTATATACCACTTTTATAACCTTTACAAACCAGAAAGGTGGATAACCCCCCCCACCAGCTCTTAAATGTAGCTCTATTTAGCCACGTGTTTCTATACATAAAATAATACAAAAAACGGCTAAATCATAAGACTTAGCCGTTTTTTTACCCCCTCCCAGTTCAACATATTTTTTCTATTCCCTCGGACGCAACGTCGGAAACAAAACAACTTCCCTTATATTTTTAGTATTAGTGAAAAGCATAACTAATCTGTCTACCCCGATACCCACACCACCAGCAGGCGGAATGCCATATTCCATCGCTTCTAAATAAGTTTTATCACTTGGCGAAACTTCTTCTTCTCCAGCTTTTCTTTTTTTGTCCTGCTCTAAGAATCTGTTTTCCTGTTCTTTGGGGTCGTTTAACTCCGAAAAAGCATTAACCAATTCCCAGCCGCCAACAACCAACTGGAAACGATCAATGAGCCTAGGGTCTTCTTCTTTCTGTTTTGCAAAAGGCGAAAACTCAACAGGATAATCTATTATAAATGTTGGTTGAATTAATTTAGGACGACAAGTTTTTTTATATATATTATCTATAATTTTATCTTTGGACTCATGACTAGAAACTTTCACGCCAAACTCTTTTGCCTTCAAACGCAAATCTTCTATTGATATTTCAAGAATGTCATCAATTGAAGCGTACTCTTTAAGTAACTCACCATAAGAAATAACGTTAAAATCTTTAGAAAAATCTATGTCTCCCGTGTCATGCTTAAAAATATTATCTTCTAAAACTTTACTAGCGACAAATTTAAATAATTTTTCAACAAAGGCTCTCTGTTTTTTTGCGTCCGAGTAAGCTTCATAAAATTCCAAAATAGTAAATTCAGGATTATGTGTGATATCGATACCCTCGTTGCGGAAAGTCTTCCCTAGTTCATAAACTTTTGTCAGCCCACCAATCAATAATTCTTTAAGATAAAGTTCTGGCGCAATACGTAAATGCAAATCTATATCAAGCGCGTTGTGATGAGTTGTAAATGGCTTAGCGGTTGCCCCACCAGCCAACGGCTGCAAAGAAGGTGTTTCGACTTCAAGATAATCGTTACTATTTAAAAACTCTCTAAGAGCAGAGATTGCTTTTGAACGCAAAACAAACCTTCCTCTGACTTCGTCGTTCATTAAAAGATCCAAATATCTTTTTCTAAATCTTTCTTCTGTGTCTTGGAGACCATGCCACTTGTCAGGCAAGGGTAAAAGCGATTTAGAAATCATTTTCCAACTTTTCACTTCAATAGTTTTTTCTTCCTTTTTTGTTACAAAAAGAGAACCTTTTACTTCTATAAAGTCACCAATATCTAAAGCCTTTCTAAATAATTCAAATTGCTCTTCATCAACAACATCTTTTTTTATATAACACTGCATCGTGTCCGTGCCGTCATTAATATTAAAAAAAGAAGATCCTCCGTGACCTCTCACTGCCATGACTCTACCGACAACAGAAATTTCTTTTTCTTTTTTTATTAACTCATCAAAAGTTTCTATAACTTCAGCAAGAGTAAAATCCCTATCCACCGAAACGGGATAAGGGTTGACTCCTTTTTCTTTGAGCAAATTTAATTTGCTAACTCTTTCTTCTCTAATCTCTTCTAAAGACATTGATTGTTTTTATTACTTAACTTCTAGTACTTTATACTTAACTTCTCCCCCAGGTGTCGAAAAACCAACTTCTTCACCTTTCTTCGCCCCTATAAGAGCTGAACCAAGAGGAGATTCATTGGAAAGTTTACTCGCAGAAATGTCGGCTTCTTCTGCACCAACAATTTCATAAGACAATTCACTATCGCCCCCTATTTTTTTAATGACGACAGTAGAACCTAAGCCGGCCACTCCGCCTTCTTGTTTTTTTATGACAACCCCTCTTCTAACAACATCTTCTAAGTGAGCAATTTTTTCCTCAAGCATTGCCTGCTCCTCTTTAGCATCTGAATACTCAGCATTTTCGGAAAGGTCTCCTAAACTTTTTGCATATTTAATATGCTCAGAAACAGCTTTTCTTTCTTCAAGCATTTCTGCCAAATCTTTCTTGATTTTTTCTAACCCCTCTTTGCTTAAATATTTTTTATCACCCATAGAATTAGCCATTAATTATTATTAATAATAATATGTTAATAATTACCTTATATTGTACTGCGAAATGAAGTTTAAATCAATGAGGTAAATATTTTATTAACCAATCTTATCAATCCTGCGCTGATGTCTCTCTTCTCCTGTAAATTCTGTTTCCAGCCACATTTTAATGGCTTTTTTTGCTTCTTCCTCACCTAAAAACCTAGCCCCTAAAGAAAGAATATTGGCATCATTATGCTTACGGCTTAACTTAATAATTTTTTCGTCATATTTATGCAAAACAGCAGCTCTAATCCCTTTCTCTCTGTTGGCAACCATCGCCTCTCCTTGTCCAGAACCCCCCAAAATAATTGCCTTATTATTTTCAGGGTCCACTGCGACTTTTTTAGCTGCGAGAGAAATAAAATCTGGATAATCATCTTGCTCATCATAAACAAAATTACCTAAATCTTCTGCTTGAAGATTTAGTTCGTCTTTTATATAAGCTTTCAATTTTTCCTTTAATTCAAAGCCGGCGTGATCAGTTGCTAAATAAATCATAAATTTATTTGAATTTTCAATAATTAACTTACAATTTCCATTGAATTTTTAAACTTACTATTTTAAAATTATTGGTTTTTTTGATAATTAATGCAGTGATCATTTATTGTTAAATTAATCATTGTAAATTAAAAATTCTTAAAGCAACATTTTAAGCGATTCAATATGCTTAATCAACATCGCCCCATATCCCCATTCATTGTCATACCAAGAGAAAACTTTTACCAAATCTCCATCAACAACTTTTGTAAGATTTAAATCGACAATAGAGCCATAAGGCTGTCCAAGAATATCTGAAGAAACAAAAAAATCATCTTCAGAAACTTTCAAAATTCCTTGCCACTCTTCTTTTTGAGCTGCTTCTCTAAAAGCGTTATTTACTTCCTCAACAGAAGTTGGCTTCTCAGATATAAAAGTAAAATCGATTAAAGAACCTGAGGCAACAGGAACTCTTACCGCCATACCATCAAATTTACCTTGCATCGCCGGTATCGCTTTCGCGGTTGCAATCGCAGCTCCAGTAGTTGAAGGAATAATATTTATAGCAGCTGCTCTTCCTTTTCTATAATCTTTTTCGCTTGGCTTATCAACTAACCCTTGAGTTGAAGTATATCCATGAACAGTTGTGAGTACTGCTTTTTTGATTCCAAGATTTTTCATCATCACAGCGACAATAGGGCTAACTGCATTTGTCGTACAAGAAGCGTTAGACGTAATTTTACTTTTAGCGAGCATCTCTATTCCAACGTTAGGCGTAGCTGTGGGGGTTTCTTCATCTTTTGCTGGAGCAGAAATAACCACCCTCTTTGCTCCAGCATCCAAATGGGCTTTTGCTTTTTCGGAAGTTGTAAAAAATCCAGTTGACTCAAGAACAACATCAACACCCAAATCGCCCCAAGGCAAACTGGCGGGATCTTTTTTCTGAAAGAAATTAATTTCATCAAATTCTGCTTTACTAATCTCTGGTTTGCCATAAACACTGTCATTCTGTAGCAGATACCATAAATTTTCTTTATCACCCAAATCGTTTATAGCGACAATTTCAAGATCTTTAACCTTAAAAGCCTGTCTAAAAAATATTCTTCCTATTCGCCCAAAACCATTTACGGCTATCTTCATATAAGTATTCTATAATCTATTATTATTTAATAATTCTCTAATTATAACTCACCTAAAATCTCATGTCCAAAAACTATTAATTCATAGCTACCGGCTCCTCAACTAAATACTCGCAAGTTCCATTATCTTCTGTGGCTTCTGTATTGTAATTTGTTGCTGTTTCGTCTAGACAACCGAGTATTGGATCAGGTGTAGGTTCTGAAACCACAGGCTCCTCAACTAAATACTCGCAAGTTCCATTATCTTCTGTGGCTTCTGTATTGTAATTTGTTGCTGTTTCGTCTAGACAACCGAGTATTGGATCAAGTTCTGGCGCAGGTTCTTCTACCACAGGATATATGCATGTTCCATCAGTCACTGTTGCCCTAGAATCATAGTTTGTGGCAGAACTATCCATGCAACCAAACACAGGAGTTGGATCTTCAGATACATTAACCTCTCCACAACTTCCTTTAAAGTTACTAAACTCACCATCTGAAATTCTCACACAATAAGTTTCTCCAGTCACGCTATCTTTCATTTCAAGAGCGTCGAGAACTGCTTTTTTGGCCGTGATTTTATCTGCGACAAATTCCATAGCCCTGACAGCTCCATTGCTAAAATACATACCAATGCCAGCAAACTGATCAAGAACCCAACTAAATGATTCTGAAATTTCGAAATCTGAGTTATTGACGACAGCCACATTATTATTTTCCAAATCAGAAATTCTCAACTCAAGCTCTTCGATTTTATTCTGCTGTGATTTAACCGCAGCAAATACAAATGTTGTCATCTTATACAAATCAACACCCTTGCCATCCGCAGAAAGAATTTCTAATGGAGCTTCTTCTGCGATAAGGCCTAATCTATTAGGAGCTTCTTCTTCCTCGCCGATATAATGATAATTAGCGAGATCAGTTTCTTTGATCTTTTCAAGAGCATTATCATAATCTCCACTACCCAAGTAGACAATATCTTTTTTTGCATTTCTGGTCGATGTATTTACAAAACCAGTTGCGGCTACATCGCCAATTACATGAAGCTTATAAGAAGGGGAAGTTGTTCCAATACCAATATTTCCATTCTCAGCAACAAAAAATTCTGAGTTAGCAAAATAATAACCAAGATCAACAAACACTAAAATAGTATCTCCAACTGACGAACTATCATAAGCTTCCAAAGCAACGCCAACCACTTGTCCAGATGTTACTGCCTTCATTCCAACACCAGCAACCGAAGAAAGCGCGATTTTATCACCGATAGAAATATTTCCGCCCTCTAAATTTACCTTAGTAGGAACACGCCCAGACAGAGCTATCGGCAATTTAATTTCATCAACATATAATTCATCATTAAAACCACCAAGATAGAATCCTGGTTTTGTCGAGACAATACCAAGGATTGTTTCATTTGCTGTCGCACTCCTCTTAACAAACAGTGAATCATCAGAATCAAGAGAAACAATCTCTCCTGCGATAAGGGTGCTATCTTTTGTTGGATAAGCTTCTGCAAGGTCAAGAGAAGCACTCAAAGCCGCCACAGAATAAATTGTACCATCTGTTCTCGCACTATTAGCACAAGTTGGGCTAGTATCATCAACACAAAGTGCTCCAATAATATTGAGCTTTGCTCCTGGAGTGGTTGTACCGATACCGACATTACCATCACTCTGTATCAACATTTTTGTTGTAGCGTTAGTTGTTCCATCGGCTAAACCAGAACCAGAAGTGTCAAAAAATATCGCACCAGGATAAGTGCTTGCAGTGCCATGATAAAAACCAATAGCTCCAGAATACCCATCACGAGCATATTTTGCAGAAGGAGGACCTTCAGAGGTTACAGAATATTCATTAAATGTTATCACCGCTGTGTTAGGCGAAGACGTAAGCATCATGGCGCCACCATCGGTTAAAGTTGCTGGACTATAATCAGCTGTGATATCTCCAGCAATATACATCTTGGATGTTGGAGCAGTTATCCCTACCCCGATATTACCGCTACCATTGATAGCAAAGACATCGTCTGTTCCCAAAGCAGTTGAAGATGCAATCTTAAATTTACCTGCATCCGACATATCGATACCCATTGTAAATTTGTATGTGCCACCAGTAATTCCTGAGAATTCTAACCCAGCTTTTGTTGCGTCATAAATAGTTAGCTTATTGTTCGGTGTAGTCGTCCCAATGCCGACGTTGCCGTCGTTTTTGATAAATACTGAATCCTTGCTGACAGAACTTCCGCCTAATGATAAGCCAGTTACGCCAGAACCACCCGCTCTAATTCTCGGATAAAGTGCCTTTGACCCATCTCCCTGATAACCGATAATCAATCCCGCTTCAGTCGTTCCCACTCGCCCAATCCAAGAAATATCGTAATCAGTGACACCAAATGTTCCTGCTGTTTGTAAGTCTAATTTATACCCAGGACTCGCCGTCCCAATACCAACATTTCCATTTTGATTTACTCCTCCAACATAGAAAGCTGGGCTTGTACTTCCGTTATTTGAAACAACAAGAGAAGGGTTTGTTGTATCCATTTCTAAAGATAATTTGCCCCAAGGGGTTGTTGTGCCGATACCTAAATTTCCAGTAGAAGTTAATCTCATTTTTTCAGTAGCAACTGCACCA
>Ga0210057_1006927_pt1 | contig 13953 bp, 12 predicted proteins | sample CryGeyCG2114_010_2_FD_183968 | JGI IMG/M metagenome (GOLD analysis project Ga0210057, IMG submission 183968) | Groundwater microbial communities from aquifer - Crystal Geyser CG10_big_fil_rev_8/21/14_0.10 (SPAdes) (version 2) | ecosystem: Environmental > Aquatic > Deep subsurface > Groundwater ... | reverse complement strand
AAGAGGTAGTTCACAAAGATTGTAACCGCTCTTATATTTGATGTTTTCAAAATAGCGGTTTTTGCTTTGATCTGTCTTCAGCTATTTTGCAATATTCGGGAGAGATATCAATTCCGATGAAGTCTCTTTTATTAAGTCTAGCCACCTTACACGTAGTTCCACTACCACACATTGGGTCAAATACAACATCACCAGGGTTTGACCAACTTGCGACATGGTCTTGTACCAATTTTTCTGGGAATATAGCGGGATGTTTATAAGCAATATCATCACTTGCAGAATGCCCCCTTCCTATGAGATATTCTCAAACATTCGTTCGTCTACCATGCTTAGAATAACCTGCTCTTTTTAGCTTTAATAACGTACCATCATTCAGTCGTTTTGTGCCGTTATCACCACTACGTTCGTCTTTATTTTCCCTATCTTTTATAAGGTTTATTGTCTTTGGTGTGCCTTTGCTCAGTATAAACATGTACTCAAAACTCTGCCAGTATGTCTTATTATTACCAACCGCACCTCGCGGAGTTTTGAGGTATATCATTGTATCAAAAAGATTGAAACCTGCTTGCTTAAAATACAGAGCTTGTCTAAAAGACGTTCCTGTTTCGTTACCTTTAATCGTTTGGTCTCCGACAACCCAAACCAAAACGCCTCCCTTTTTCGTTATTCTAAATAAATTTTTAGCAATTCCTTCAAAGTCAAAATGGTACCCGTTATAGTTTCTTAGTTCATCATAAGGGGGAGAGGTTATTGTTAGGTCGATAGAGCAATCTGGCATTCGTTTCATTACATCAACCGCATCTCCACATATTATTCGATTTAACGGAAGTTTGTTATATCTTTTAATTTTTTCTTTTGATTTGAATTTTTCTAAAATCTTTTCCGGCAAGCCTTCATTTTTAATAACATCAATTACTATGCCCTGAATCGCAATCATTGCTTCGCCATTTCTGATCAAGGTTGGCTCATAATCATTATTAGCCGGCTGAAGTCGTATTTGCCCTCTTTCTTTATAAAATGTTTTTAGAGTCGCCTCATCATTATTGATTAGCGCGACTATTTTTTGTCCATTTTCAGCAACGCTTTGGTGCTTGATTAAGACAATATCGCCGTCATTAATATTCTCATCAATCATGCTGTTGCCGGTAACTCTTAAAGCATAAATATCTTTATTGATTGGCAGTCTTGTTTTGGGAACAGCAATAAATTCTTTTTCTTGGATTGCCTCAATTGGTTCTCCGGCAGAGATAGTTCCGAGTAGGGGAATTTGGATTAGATCTGATAGTCTGTTTTCATGGTTTATTTCAATCGATCTTGGATGATTTTCTATTTTTCTAAGATACCCCTTGCTTTTTAGGTTTTCTATGTGTTTATGGATGGTGCCTAAGGAAGAAAGGCGAAAGTGCTTTTTTATTTCTTCAATAGTTGGCGCATAATCTTTTTCTTTAATGAATTTTTCGATATAGCCCAATATTTGTTTTTGTCTTTTGGTTAGCATAGTTTTTTATCCACATTAACTATTTGATTTAATTCGTCCCTATGTTAGAATTATACCATGGTGAAAGAAAAGTGAAAATGATGTCAATGTGGATACCTCCAAATCAAAAGAAACAAAACGAATTTATGAAAAAAGAAATGGTTAAAAAGTTAATACTTAAATTGCTTAGTTTTATTAAGAAAGCAAAAATTAAACCCTTACCCAAAAGGGAGTCAGCTGAAGCATTATCAGAGGTCGTCCAGGAGACAGACTCTTTTATTAAAGACAGCGAGGTTAAAGAGAATAAGGATGTTAACTTTCCTATATTTGAAATTGGTATTCCTAATCTGGCTAAGGATGATAATACGATCAAGGTTCGCAAGTTTATAAATTAGGGTAAAGTTCGAAAATCGGACCAAAAATGATATACTTTCTTTATGGAACGATTCCGAACAAAGTGTCCTAAATGTTTTAAAACAAAGTTCTGGAAAACATCTGATAATCGTTTAAGATGCAAAAACTGCCGTCATATTTTTACTCCCAAGCCTGTTCCTGTTAAACTGTTAAAACAAGTCATTTCAGAATTTCTTTTAGAACATTCTACCAACATTATTCTTGAAAGAGTTAATATCTCTAAATACAAACTATTAAAGACATTAATTCTGTTAAAAATAGTTATGACTAATGATATACCAGAGGTATTTGAAGGAATAATTGGAGTAGATGAGACCTATTTAGGCGGCCAGATGAAGAACAGAAAGCTTAAAGGTCGGCTTAAATACAAGAAAAATCTAAGAGGATTCGGAACTATCAAACAACCTGTTTTCGGTATTCTCTGCCGCAGCGGCAAGGTCTGGGCAAGATTAATTGATAAAACAGAAGCCCAAGATTTACAACCCTTAATTGAAAAACAGGTTAGGAAAGGTTCAACTATCTGTTCCGATACCTGGCGAGGATATACCGGAATTGCCGCCCGAGGATATGTGCATCGTTTAGTAGAACACGCCAAGAAAGAATATTCTGATAAAGAGGGAAACCATATCAATGGACTGGAAGGCTTCTGGGGATATCTTAAAAGGAAACTGGCTGCCAAAGGCGGAATTAGAAGAAAAAGACTGCCAATTTACCTCGGAGAATATGTCTGGAGATACAATCACAGAAATCTATCTTTAAAAGAACAGGAAAACCTTTTGTTTAAGCAGTTAATTCAATATTTTTAAAAGAGTAATTGGTCCGAAAATTAAACTTTACCCTATAAAATGAAAAAGCACCGCTTGAAGACAAAACATCAAGAAGTGCTTATTCGTGGTAATTATGTTGCTATTATATTCTAAGTGGAAGATACTTGTCAAGTGGATAGACTAAGAGGATATATATTGATAAGTTAGCTTGGTTGAGGTGTGTTGGGCGGGTGTAGCTGGATAGCCCAAGAAAGTCCTCAACAGCCTTGTATATTATTAATCTGGACCGAAATGGTCAGCCAATCAAAAAATAACCTATTGGGTTTTTTGACAAGAAATATCTTTTTTGTTAAAATATCGGAGAATGAAGAAGAGGTTAATCAAAACTAAGTTAGACTTAAAAGAAACCGTTATTCTAACCGTTGTGGTTAGTTTTTTAACAGCTGCCTTAACCGGATTTTTGGCTGGTAATTTGGGCTATAATTTGCTTAAAGGGCTTCAGCCGGCTGAAGAAACTAGCCGGCTGTCGGCCGAAGAAGATTCCTCGGTTGTTTCTTTTAATCAAGAAGAGGCGACGGTCCGGGTGGTTAGAGAGGTCTCGCCGGCCGTAGTCAGCATTATCGTAACCAAGGATTTGCCGGTTATTGAACAATACTATCAAGAGTATGACCCCTTTGGCGGCGACGATTTTTTTAGACAATTTTTCGGCGATGACTTTTTTGCTCCTTTCCAGATTCCTCAATATCGCCAGAAAGGAACCGAGAAACAAGAAGTTGGCGGAGGAACCGGCTTCATTGCCTCCGAAGATGGTTTAATTTTAACCAATAAGCATGTTGTTTCCGACGAAGAAGCTGATTATACGGTTTTAACCAATGATGGAGAAAAAATAGCTGTCCAGGTTTTAGCCCGCGACCCCATAGAAGATATTGCCGTTTTAAAAATTGACCGGACTAACTTGCCCATAGTTGAATTAGGCGATTCCGATAAATTGGCCATTGGCCAGACGGTTATCGCTATTGGCAATGCCTTGGGTGAGTTCAGAAACACTGTTAGCTCCGGGGTCGTTTCCGGTCTGCGGCGCTCTATCACGGCCAGCAGCGGTTTTGGCCAAAACGAAGAACTTTCCGAAGTTATCCAGACCGATGCGGCCATCAATCAAGGCAATTCCGGCGGCCCCCTGCTTAATCTCAAAGGGCAAGCTATTGGCATTAATGTGGCTATGGCTCAAGGAGCCGAAAACATCGGCTTTGCTCTGCCGATTAATAAAGCCAAACGGGCTCTTGACCAAATTAAAAAACAAGGTAAAATTAGTTATCCCTTTTTAGGGGTCCGTTATCTCTTGATTACTCCGGCTATCCAGCGGGAAAACAATTTAACCGTTGACTCTGGCGCTTTGCTCGTTCGAGGAGAGAGCAGAGAAGACTTGGCCGTTATTCCAGGCAGTCCGGCCGCTCAAGCCGGTTTGGCCGAAAACGATATTATCTTGGAAATTGACGGCCAACAAATCAATTCGGATAACTCTTTAGCTAAATTGATTCAGAAACATCAGGTTGGCGATAAAGTTAAGTTAAAAGTTTTACATAAAGAAGAAGAAGAAATAATTGAGGCAGAGTTGGGAGAAAGAGAATAATGTTTTTTGCCCTGAAAGACCCAAAAGGCCAAAACAATAGACTTTTAAAACATGCCAGTTCCCAAACAAAGACATACTAAATCGAGAAGAAACAAAAGACGTTCTCATCACGCTTTGAAAAAAAAGCTTTTTTCTATTTGTCCGAAATGCGGTTCGCCGGTTTTGCCTCATCAGATTTGTCGGAATTGCGGCAGTTACGCCGGCCGAGAAGTAATTGATGTTTTAGCCAAATTGACCAAAAAAGAGAGAAAGAAAAAAGAAAAAGAAATGGCCGGGCAAGAAAAAGAACAAGCCAAGGAAAAGGAATTAAGCATGGAAGATTTATCAAAGAAATAATTTCAATTTTTAATCTTTAAAATATATTATGGCTAATCGTCATTTGTCTCGTTCTGTCGCTATGCAATCTCTTTATGAATGGGATTTTAAAGGGAGGAAACCGGACCAATGGAAAGGAATTGTTCAGCGTAACCTTAAAGAATTCGCCCCTGGTTTAGAAGATAGTCAGTTTATTTTAAAATTGATTGAAGGGGTCATTGAATATTCTTCCCGGATAGATAAAATTATTGAAAAGTCGGCTCCCGAATGGCCCTTGGAACAGATTACTATTGTTGACCGGAATGTTTTAAGAATCGGTCTCTATGAACTTCTTTTTGGCGATCGCCAAGGAGTCCCTCCAAAAGTGGCCATTAACGAGGCCATTGAGCTGGCTAAAACCTTCGGCGGCGAATCTTCGGGCAAATTTATTAACGGTGTTTTGGGAACGGTTTACCGAGAAATTGGCGAACCGGGAAAAGACGAGTAAATAAATGGAGTTATCTTCTCTTGAAAAATCTATCGGTATCAAGTTTAATAATAAGGACTTGCTTGAACAGTCCTTGGTCCATCGCTCCTATTCAAACGAGAATCCAGATTTCCGTTTGGCCGATAACGAAAGGCTGGAATTTTTGGGCGATGCTGTTTTAGAATTAATCGTCACCGAATATCTCTACCGCAATTATCCTGACCCGGAAGGAAAATTGACCAACTGGCGCGCCGCTTTGGTTAACGCCAAAATGCTTTCTGGAATCGCCGGTCGTCTGAAACTGGGCGATTATTTATTCCTTAGCCGGGGCGAAGCCAAAGATACCGGCCGGGCCCGTCAATATATTTTGGCCAACGCTTTTGAGGCGTTGATTGGGGCAATTTATTTAGACCAGGGTTATCAAGAAACAGCCCAATTTATTGATAAAAAAGTTCTTCAGGAACTGCCCCGAATTATAAAAAAGAAACTTTACCAGGATCCTAAAAGTCGTTTTCAGGAAATGTCCCAAGATAAATACGGCCTTACTCCGGTTTACGAAGGGCTCAAAGAATGGGGGCCTGACCACGCCAAACAATTTGTCGTCGGCCTCTATCTTAATCAAGAATTAGTTGCTCAAGGGCAGGGAGTTTCTAAACAGGAAGCCCAGGAAAAAGCTGCCCAAGCCGCTTTAAAAAAGAAAGGTTGGGCATAATCAATATTTTTTTATGATTATCATTCGTTTAGTCAGAACAGGTAAAAAAAATTCACCCAGTTTTCGTCTGGTTTTAGTCAAGAAAACCGCTCCGCCAAAAGGCGGCCGCTTTTTGGAAATTTTAGGCAGCTACAATCCGAGAAGATTGCTTAAAAAGGGAACCGCTTCCAGCAAGAAAGAAGTCATTCTAAATACGGAGCGAATAAAATATTGGCTTTCGCAGGGAATAAAAATTTCCGCAACGGTCCATAATTTATTGGTCAGCCAGGGATTGATTAGAGAAAAGAAGATTAGGAAAAAGATTTCGGCCAAAAAGAATCCTGCTTCCGGGGAAAAGATTAAAGATTAAGAGAGAGCCGGAAAAAGAGACAAAAGGAGATAAAAAATCAGAAGCCAAGCTAGAACAAAAAGAATCTGATGTTGACAAATTAGAAGAAGAGAGTAAAATAGGGAAAGAGTAGCAGTTAATGAGAAGGTCGAACTGCTCTGAATAAGAATTAAGCAAGTACTATAAAACCTATGGCAAAGACACCTGTTGATCAGGAATTCTTAGAGTCTGTTATCAAGGCCATTGTTGATTATCCTGACGATGTTAAGGTCAGTCGGGATATTGACGAAATGGGAGTTCTCTTAACCCTTAAGGTGAATCCCGAAGATATGGGCAAGATAATCGGACGTCAGGGTTCTACGGCCAAGGCAATTCGAACAGTTCTTCGGGTTATTGGCACCAAAAACAGCGCCCGGATTAATCTTAAGATCGAAGAGCCGGAAGGCGGTAGAGTTCCAGCGAGAGCAACTGCTTCTGAAGAGCCCCAGAAAGGCGTTGACGAAGTAGTCGATGAATTAAAACTGTAAAGGATGATTATCTTTTGCAGAGACGCAAAAACTGTGCTACTCTTCAAGTAGGGCAGTTTTTGTTTTTATAATTTAGATAAATTTAGCATGCGATTTGATATTATCACAATTTTTCCTAAAATCTTTGATTCATATTTTAAGGAATCAATTATTAAACGGGCCCGGCAAAGGAAATTAGTCAAAATAAACATTCATAATTTACGCGATTATGCTAATGATAAGCGCAAAACGGTTGACGACCGGCCCTATGGCGGCGGTTTCGGCATGGTTTTAATGGTTGAACCGATCTCTCGGGCCGTTCAGGCGATTAAGAAGAAAAGCCGATTTTCCGGCCGTCGGCGGACCGCCAGACAGAAAGTTATTCTTCTTTCGGCAAAAGGGAAAAAGTTTGACCAGTCAATGGCTCGGCGCTTGGCTAAATTAGACCAGCTCATTCTTGTTTGCGGTCGTTATGAAGGCGTTGACGAGCGAATCGCCAGATACGTGGCCGATGAAGAAATTTCTATTGGCGACTACATTTTAACCGGCGGCGAGTTGCCGGCCATGGTTATTATTGATACGGTCAGCCGGCTGATTCCGGGAACCATTGCCGATGGCTCTTTGGAAGAAGAAAGTTTTGCCGAGAACGATAAATATAAGGAATATCCCCATTACACTCGTCCGGAAACAATAGTTATTGACGGCAAGAAGAGAAATGTTCCCAAGGTGCTTTTGTCGGGCAATCATCAAAAGATTAAAGAATGGCAGAAAAAACATTCCAAATATTTTAAAAGGGCGTCCTTTTGAGGGACGCCCTCAAAAGGACGCCCTTTAGAAAGAACAGGTTGACATAGAGTTTTGTATGATATAAGATAGTAATGTTCTTTGATAATTGAATAACAATTGCAATTTTGTGCAGTTGTCCCAGCCGTTTTGTCTGCTAGCCCTTGGGCGAACAGTTACAAAACGGAGTGCTCGCTTTAGGCGAGCGCAATTCAAGTATCAAAATTTTATCGCGCTTCGCGCTTAAGATTTTGACTTTTATTGAGAGTTTGATCCTGGCTCAGGATGAACGCTGGCGGCGTGGATAAGGCATGCAAGTCAAACGGGCTGTCTTCGGACAGTCAGTGGCGAACGGGTTAGTAACGCGTAGGCATCTACTCTGAAGTCTGGAATAATCCGGAGAAATCCGGACTAATACCAGATAGTCCCGCAAGGGTAAAGTTTTTGCTTCGGCAATTTCGCTTCAGGAAGAGCCTGCGTCCTATCAGCTTGTTGGTGGGGTAATGGCTCACCAAGGCAATGACGGGTAGGCGGTGTGAGAGCATGACCGCCAACAATGGGACTGCGACACGGCCCATACACCTACGGGTGGCAGCAGTCGAGAATCTTCCGCAATGGGCGAAAGCCTGACGGAGCGACGCCGCGTGAGCGAAGAAGCCCTTCGGGGCGTAAAACTCTTTTTTGGGGGAATAATCCGGCACCTTTTTGTATTTCATTAGGGGATTTTTTCTTGAATGGAATATAGAAAGGTGCTGGATGAAGGTACCCCAAGAATAAGGGGCCGCTAAACTCGTGAGTAATCCATCCCCGAACTCGTACGGGGTTGGCGCGACTTTCCCGAGCAATCGGGATTGAAAAACTTGGCTTATATGCTGGAAGCTGTTCGTTTTAGACGAATGGTAATCAGCAGGGAAGTCCTATATTATTATGGGACCCCTCAGAGACTGATCCCTTTATGGGTAAGATAATGGGTACCAGATATTCTGGACGTAAACCATTATCAGACGCCGGGAATCCTATTTATAGGATTGTGAGATAGTCCAATTGATTAGGGCACATTTCTGTGTTTTGTCAAGGCCAGCAGCGGCGGTAATACGAGTGCCCCAAGCGTTATCCGGAATTACTGGGCGTAAAGGGTGGGTAGGCGGTCTTGATAGTGGTTGGTTAAATACCGGAGCTCAACTCCGGAAAAGCCAATCAAACTTCAAGACTAGAGCAGGTGAGAGGCTGATGGAACTTACCAAGTAGGGGTGAAATCCGTTGATATGGTAGGGAACACCAAAGGCGAAGGCATTCAGCTGGTGCCTAGCTGACGCTGAACCACGAAAGCGTGGGGAGTGAACGAGATTAGATACCTCGGTAATCCACGCCCTAAACGATGCCAACTAGCTGTTGGGAGTATCGACCCTCTCAGTGGCGAAGCTAACGCGTTAAGTTGGCCGCCTGGGAAGTACGGCCGCAAGGCTAAAACTCAAAGGAATAGACGGGGAGTTGCACAAGCGGTGGACCATGTGGTTTAATTCGATGGTACACGAGGAACCTTACCAGGGCTAGAAATCCTGATGAACGGTTGCCGAAAGGCGATTTTTCTTACAAGGACATCAGGATCAGGTGCTGCACGGTTAAATACGATTGACCCTTTAAGGAGTAATCCTTATCGAAATACTAGCTCATAACGGTGAACTCCGTTGCTCTTTATGATATAATAAAAGCAATGGACGATGCCGTGGGAAGTATAAATGTTAATAAATTGCTTTCGGATTTATGGGGAGCTTATATCTTAGGTTTATGGTGCGCTGATGGTTACCATTATAAGCAGGCAAAAACATTCTGTTTATATGTTTCGCGATATGAAACAAAAAATGTCATAGATTTACTTTTACCATTTTCTGCTTATTTGCAGAAAAGATTAACATTTATTACCCCGTAGAGACTTGACTCTAATAAGGGACGAAGAGTCAGATTCTGAGTTTAAATCAGAATAATACGCTAGCTCCGTTTATCCATTTAAGACGGATTGACGGATGAAGGTATAGTCCATACTTTTGGCAACAAAGGAATAATATGGTCGTCAGCCTGAGTTGTGAAATGCTCCCTTAAATGGGGTATCAGGCGCAACCCTTACCCTGCGTTACAAGTGTCACAGGGGACTGCCTCTGGATAAGAGGAGGAAGGCGAGGATGAAGTCAAATCAGCGTGGCCCTTTGATGCCCTGGGCAACACACATGGTACAATGGCTAGGACAATGGGTCGCTAAGTCGTAAGGCGGAGCCAATCCCATCAAACCTGGCCCCAGTTCGGATTGAGGGCTGCAATTCGCCCTCATGAAGCTGGAATCGCTAGTAATCGCGGATCAGCTATGCCGCGGTGAATACGTTCCCAACTCTTGTACTCAGAATAAACGCGCTCGGCAGCTTATATTTGGCAGCGAAGAAGAAAAAGGAAAATTTATTTTTCTTTTTCGACTGAGCGAACCAATTATACAAATGTATTAAACTAAAAGGTTAAAATCCTTTTCCCTAATTATAGAGTTGATTAGGGCATAGTTGAAGGATAGTTGCGAACTGCGAAGCTCGCAGCAAAGGATCCGGAAACAAATTACAGCCCGGATAATAAAAGAGGTAATCGATCTATGTTTGGCGGTGGGTCATAGAGAAGATTGATTCCCCAACCTCATCTGGGATGTAAGGAATAGTTTTATAAGTGACCCGAGGAGATCTGACATAGTTGAACCATGTCAGAAGTCAGCTGGAGTCATAGTACTTATCTATGATATAATAGGTCAGGAAGGACCCTCTCTTATGCTTAGCTTTATTAGGAATGGCTAAGAAAACTCAAGGGTCTTTAGCCCTTGAGATGAATTAGCCTGTATGTTATAACTAAATTGTCTGGTTTTGGAACGCAATCGGACATTAAACAAAAACTCGGTGAGGCGTTGACATTAGTCAAGTCTATGAAACGAGAAGCCATTTTGTCTTTAGCATAATGGTAGTTCACAGCATAGGAGCTCGCCGTATGCGGGAAATCCGCACGTACGGTGGGAACCCGGCAATAATAGACCGGAATCCGCCCGTCACACTAGGGAAGCCGGTAATACCCAAAGTCTCCTGTTTCAGGGGCCTAAGGCAAGATCGGTAACCAGAGTGAAGTCGTTAGTGTAAACTACACGTTGCGACTTTCCGACGGCAACGCCGGAAAAATAAACTTGGCTATATGCTGGAATAGCTGTGTATCTTGAGCTACTCATGATATAATTAAATTATGAGTAACAAAGCTACAAGTGCAGCCAATCAGCAGGGAAGTCCTATATTATTATTGGACCCCTCAGAGACTACACGCCGAGCTCCTTTTTCTCAAAAGGAATGAGTATTTTGAGAAAAAGGATGATGATATAGTCCATGCTCTATAGCGATATAGGGAGAACATGAACAAGGCATCGGTAGGGGAACCTGTCGATGGATCATCTCCTTTCTATATATTGAGTCGTTACACGAAAACCGTGTCAGGCTCAGATATATGGGGTGTCGATATAGGTTGAGACAACGAATTCGTGTCTTGACCGATGGGTATTGGTCTTGGAGCCCTAAATTAAGGCCTGATGATTCTAATGAATCTTTGGGACAACTGCACAAGATTGCAAGTTTATCCGCCTCTGGCGGGCAGAATTCCTTATCAGATTGATAGGGTTTTTTGTTTTTGAATCTCTGGGATTTTTTATACAGTTACATTATGCTTTCCCGAGATAAATTTTCTCTAAAATAAAGATTGCCATTTTATAAATTTATTTTGGAATCAAAAACAGCGTATTCTTATAGATACGCTGTTTTTGGTTGTAAAAAATCGCTAGGTTGACCAGCGATAATTTAGGGATTAAACTGAATTTTAGAGATTATGGGGAAGCACGAAAGACAACTGATTGAAGAGGCGGAGAAAATTATTGAAAGGATTTTAAACTCCAGTCCTCTGACGTCCGACGATAAGAAAAATCGTTGGTTTTTTCATGCTCTTCAAACAGCAAAACAAATTAACAAAGATTTTCCAAATATCTCGTTAGCTAAGCACTTGGGCAATCGTTACGACAACACAGGCGACATGCTGATTATTTCTAATGGCGAGAAAATTTTTATTGAGGCTAAAATGAGCGATACAAAATCAGGCGTTGGCACTAAAGCGAATATTAGCCAGGACGCTCTTACAGAAAATCATCTTTTTATCGGCAAGGTAAAAAGTTGGAGTGATTTTCGCAAAGAAAAAAATCATGATAAATGGGTTGATAGTTATTTAGATGAATTTAGCCGCTATCCCCAAAAAATTTTAAAGATTAGCAATTCAACAACGCAGAGAGAAAAAAAGGCGAGGTATTTAAGGGATTTAAAGAGAAATAAGAAATCTAAAGATATCCTTAGAAATATCCAAAAAAGAGATCGAGAAGAAAAGTTGAAATATCTTAATTATCTAAGCGTTCAAAAACAAGACGCCGAAATGATTAAGAGATTTTTTATTCTTATCAGCTTAGGTATTCATACAAAAGAACCTTTGGCTGATTTGATAAAAGAAAAAAACTTCTTTAAAGAAGTTCAAAATCTTTTTATCTATTATGCGAATTACCATAAAGGCAAGGTCATTGTTAGGAGAGAGGATGCTGGCGAACAAGTAAATAGAATAATTAGCAAATATTCTGACCTTAAGATCATTTTCCCTAAAGGGCTAACTTATTGTAAAATAGTAGGATTAAAAAACGGCCAATCCGAGCCGTTACTGCAAATAGTTTTACACTGGAAAAATATAGCCCAGGGAATTAAAACACCCTGTCTGAATATTTTTGATTTGACCGCTAACAATTAAGAGAAATCGGGAACAATTTCTCTAGTTCATTTTTTGAAATTTGGGTGTTTCCGGTAATGTTTTTTATAACTTTCAATCCCCTTATTGAAGAGAGCTGCTTAATAATGCTTTTAATAGGCAGATTTTTTTTAGGTTGATTGCTCCTGAAATCCATTTTTATCTGCTCTTGTTTAGATGGCGGGAAAATTACATTAACATGATTTTCGGCGATGAATTTCATACCCGAAGGGATAAAGCCCGCTTTTAATTTTGATTCTTTAACTGTGCCGGTGATTCTATTTACCACAATCGCCGGGCCGACATCAAAATCTTTCCTTTTGACATATTGCGGCTTGTCATTAACCGTTGGAAAATCTAAACCCTCCTTTGTTATATTATGCGCCCAGATTAAAGGGATGCCTTCTTTGGGATTATCAGTAAGCAGATTTTTATTCTCGTTCCAAACCAGCCGACCTGTTCTTACTTGATAATTTAGGTCGTGTAATGTTGCTTTGTCTTTAAATATCCTCTGTAAATATTTAGCGCCTTCGCTGAATATTAAAACGCCATTTTTCTTGAATAAATAGTCGCCTTTATTTTTGCCTTTCTTAAGAACGAGAAGCATTATTGACTGCAAGGCACCGTGAAAAATTTTCGGGTCCCTAAGAACTTGTAAATATTCAATGTTAGCGTTATGGACAATGTAATTTCTCAATTTATAAAAATAGGCGCCGTTATTCATTGATGGGGGAATAACATAGGCGAGATAGCCGCCGTCTTTTAGCCAATTAAGTCCCTGATAGACAAATAAGCTAAAAATATTTGTCCGACCATTCATGATACTGCCAAATTTTCTTCTAATTTTTTCTGGCGCTTTAAATTCATAATAGGGCGGATTGCCAATAACAAAATCATATTGAGCATAATCTTCATTCAAAAGAGAATCTGTTTTATTAAGATTAGCTTCGGGAATTAAATCTTTAGAAATATCAACTAATTTTTTATCTATATCCCAACCATATAGTTTAGGATTATTAAAGTATTTTTTGGCCGTGACCAAAAATTCGCCGGTACCGCAAGCCGGGTCTAAGATTTTAGGGTTTTCCATCTCGGGCAGTTTTTCAAGCAGCATTTCCCTAATGGACTTGGGCGTGAAATATTGTCCTAGGGATTTTCTGTAATTGATATCTGTTTGGTTGATATAATTTGTGGTCGCCGCGGCGAATTCGCTATCGTTGTTTTTTATGTTCGTTTCTTTTGGTTTTTCGTAATTTCTAATTACGCTAATAACTTTTCCTTGAATAACTAATTCTTTAGCATAAATGGGTTTTAGATTGGGATTGGCCGGCTGAAGCCGAAATCTATTTTTTTCTTTATAGATTTTTTTTAGAGTGACCTCGTTACTATTTATTAAAGCAACAACCGTTTCTCCATTTTCCGCGTCTGGCTGTTTTCTGATAACCACAATATCTCTGTCAAAAATTCCTTCGTCAATCATGCTATCGCCTTGAACGCGCAGGGCAAAATGTTCTCCTGATTTAGATAATTGCGTCTTCGGGACGCTAATTATTTCTGGGAATTCAATTGCCTCAATCGGCGCGCCAGCTGCAATAGTCCCCAGCAGGGGAATTTCTACTAAGTCAGATTTCTTATTGATGTTATTTAATTGAATAGACCTGGGCTGATTTTCTACTTTTCTAAGCTCGCCCTTGTTTCTTAAGTTTTCTATAT
>Ga0210057_1006926_pt1 | contig 13955 bp, 13 predicted proteins | sample CryGeyCG2114_010_2_FD_183968 | JGI IMG/M metagenome (GOLD analysis project Ga0210057, IMG submission 183968) | Groundwater microbial communities from aquifer - Crystal Geyser CG10_big_fil_rev_8/21/14_0.10 (SPAdes) (version 2) | ecosystem: Environmental > Aquatic > Deep subsurface > Groundwater ... | reverse complement strand
AGCGGGTCGCATCCCGAAAGGGGTGTGGGTAGCGAAAGCTATCGCCTAGCGGGGAGCTTACTTTTTTAATTTGACTTTACTCCCCAAGCGAAGTTAACATAGCGATCTGTATCAAAATATGACAATTAAAATGAAGGATTTAATCAAGAAATGGTGGCTCTGGGCAGGGGCAATTCTTCTCGTCTTAGTAGCCACTTTGTTAATTGCTTCCCAACTATTTTTTGCTGCTCCCCAAAGAAATGCTGAAGCAGAGATATTCGTCGTTAGTGCTTCCCTTAACCAACTAGAGTTAATTGACAGACTTAAAGACCAGGGCTTCATCAGGAGTGGCTGGGCATTTAGGTTAGTTTTGGGACGAAGCGGTAAGGATGAAATTGCGCCAGGTGGGTATCGTGTCAGCAAGAGTATGAACGCCTGGAAGTTGGCTAAGGTGCTTTCTGATGAGCCAGAGCTTGTTTGGGTAACCATCCCTGAAGGGTATCGCAAGGAACAGATTGCGGAGCGTTTAGCCGAGGCTCTGGGTTGGAGTGATGAGCAACTCCAAGACTTCATCCAAAAATACACCTCAATGGACTTTGAACACTTGGAAGGGGTTTTCTTCCCCGATACTTACCTTATCCCCAAGGACGAAGATGGCTTGTCCGTTGCCAAGCGCTTCAGAAACCGCTTTGAGGAGCAGTTTGCCCCTTACTACAGTGAATTCCTGAAACAAGACATCAAGTGGACGACAGGGCTTACTCTTGCCTCAGTTGTCCAAAGGGAAGCTGCAGGAAAGGATGACATGCCTCTGATTGCTAGAATCCTTTGGAACAGGTTACTTAGCGATATGAAGATCGAGGTTGACGCCACAGTCCAGTATGTCCGTGATGATGCCTTGCATTATGGTAAGGCTCGCTACAATATCCAACCCCTTAGTGACTACAGCAGCGATGGCGGTTGGTGGACACCAATTAACCCAAAAGACAAGGACATCCCTTCCCCCTACAACACCTACCGTAATCAAGGTTTGCCTCCCCACCCAATCTGTAACCCTGGTATCGCTGCCATCGAAGCCGTCCTTAATCCAGAAGAGACCGACTGCCTGTATTACCTCCACGATTCCAACAGGCAAATCCACTGTGCCAAGACTTACCAGGAACATTTAGCCAACATTGAAAAATACTTAAAGTAAAGGAGGTGAGAACATGAAGACCAAAAAACAAAGAATAACTAAGCTACTTTTACCCCTTTTTGCCCTTATTCTCCTGGGAGTTGTTGGGATAGGTTATTTTGTCGTTACTCCAAAAATTCAGGAAATTAGAAAGTTTAAGGAGGTTAAGGAGCTAACCGAGAAGACCTCCGATCCCGCCTATGCCCAACACGGCAGTCAGGAACGGGATGATGTCAGGAAGCGCCTATGCCTATTGACGGCAAGACCAGCCAAAGAGAGGGAGGAAGCCATTGCCGTGATTCGTGATTTCCTTGATAAGCCCACCATTGAAGTCGAATACTCCTGCAGTGACGCCTTTTACAGCTTGGATGAGGGCAGGCTGATCCCTGCCAAGTCCGAGACTTACATCGTCGGGTTTGATTACTTCCTTATTAACCCAGTCACCAACCACATTGTTGAATACGGAGAGCCAGGAGGCACTTGGGGATACGGGGAAGACGGCTCTCGTTGGTTTAGTGAAAGGAAGCAGGTTGACTACACCAAGCGCTACTCTCAAAAGGAACTTGAAGGGATTGCCACCAAGTTCATCCAGGATAACCTTGATCCTCTTGGCATAACCGAGTTTGAGCGTTACCAACTAGATGTGCAAACCAAAGACGGCACAAGCTACCTTTTCCGTTGGTTACTTGACGGCTGTTCTTACAGTAAGGATTGTAAGTTTTTCGAGTTAGTCTATTCTGCTGGTGGGAACTTGGTGCGTTATGATTCTAACCTTGAAGGAGAAGGAGGCAGGATAACCTCTCCTTAGGGGTAAAATGTAACTATGACAGGAGGAAAAAAGAAAGCCTTAACCAGACTTCCGTTGATTCTTCTTTTGGTGATCTTTGTCGTTATTGGTTTGGTTGCCTACTGGCTTCATCAAGACTACATTGATTCAAGTGGCAGACTTTATCCCAGTAAGTCCAAGATGTGCGAGCAGTTTGCCAAGAGCTACCTGCGCACCATCAGAGAGGTTGAGAATATCGATGACTTTGGAGGAGATGCTTGGTTAAGGGCAATCGATATTGAGACCGAGATCCACAAACTCTGTCAGCTGGAGTTAACCGATGAATCCATTAAAAACTACCAACCTACTGCACTTGAAAAATACACTTCTTCTACTGATGAAAGCCCTATTTTATCCTTCTGGCTTATCCAAGGCGATCCCCAATACTTAGGGGTGTTCGAACAAGAAGCTTTGGAAATTAGCGAAGTGGTAGAAACCTTCGAGAGATTAAATTATCAAAAGGACTTTGTTAGGGCAATTAAGATGATCACTTCCCCCAAAACTAAGGATGAGGAGTGGTGGTTTGATCATTTGTTGGGAAATGACCTGGAACTTATTCCTGAAGACGAACCTTCCGACAGGTTTTCAAATAAGGTTAATTTCCACTTGTTGGTGGGGTATGACATTGAAAAAATAACCAAGGAGGGCAATGTCGTTTATGCCCACATTAAAGAGCTTCGTGTTATTGATGTAGCTGATGAAGGCGCACCGCCAAAACCCGTAACTGATATCCAAGACATTACCTTTGAGTTAGTCGACGATGGTGAAAGTTATCAGATTTCGAGATACTACCACACTAACCCCACAAGCCTGGTTGATCTGAAGTATGAGGGCTTCGTAGCTAATTAACCCCCTCACAAACCTCAACAGATGCCCAACAAGGCTTTTGAAGCTAAATAAAGGTAAACTTATGCCACTCCAGGCACGAAAGTCCCACAGAAGGCGACACGGGGGATTAGTTGGCAGTTTATCGAGCTTATTGATTGTTATTTGCCAGTGAAAGGATTTCTTTCTCAATGGGAGCAAATTTTTCCTTGACTTCTTCTCCAGAGTAAAACGCAAGTAGATCTTCTTCTGTTAGTTTGCCATCCTTGAGAAATTTACTCAGATATTGTTGATTAAACTCCATAAGCAAAAACGATTTTTCAAGATGTTTTAGAATTTCTTGGTTGCTCTCAATGTTTCCTTGAACTAGTTTTTTGACTTCAAAGAATGTATCGATGTCTTTGATAATCCTTTTAAGGATGATTGTTAAGGTTTTGTCATCAAAATCTGGTTGTTTAGCGTGTAGAACGATATCTCTTGCGAGATTGTAGGCAATAACTAAATTGGAGTAATCACCTTTTTGGGAATCGACAATAGCGACAAAGCCAATTCCGTGTATGAAGCCTACCGAGTTAGTAAACTTTAAGATGCTGCTATCAACCAGAGATATGTCAAAAACGATAATTCCTACTTTGCTGTCTCGATTGGCTTTGGCTTCTAGAATCTGACTCCAGGCAGTATCTTGTTTTTTAGTAAGAATATCTTTACTTTCTACATCACCAAGTTTGAGAGATTTATCAAACTTAACCTCAATAGCGATTTTTTTGTTTTCATCTCCGTCTATGTAGCATACGATATCGCCAGTCTTATTTTTTGGAAGCTTACCCTCCATAGTTCCAGTCGTCTCGGCTCTATCTTTGAGTTTTCTCTCCGCAAAATATGTATTCAGAAACTCCGCGACTTCATCTTCAGCGATCATTCCTTTTACAGCTGTCTTGAAGAACACTTCTTTCTTCATCTCAAATATCATTTTCAAACTCTCAAGTTCAGTTCCAAGTTCGTTTTGAGTTTTGGACAGGAAGGCAGATAAGCGATCCTCCATTAGTGCTAGCACACCGATGTAGATAGCTCTGAGGAGAGCATTATCTCGCTCGGCAGCAGGAAGGTTATCTAGATAATTAAAGACGATTTCATTATCTAGCTCAAAACTACCAACTTTTACTCTTTTTAGTTTTTGGTCTAAAGATATGATGTTATTTGCCATTTTTTGATTCTATTGCTTTAAATAGTTTTTCTATGTCTTTAGGAATAAATTTCTTATCTTTAATGTAACCCTTCATAAGGATGGCGCAATCTTTCTTAGACGGGAGATATCACGTCCTTGCAGATTCGCCAACAATTTTATCACTAAGCAATTTGTAGAATTTTTTATCTGCGTCAGTTCCTAACTTTCCTCTAATAGTTTGCAGATCACTAGTGCTGAGATCAATTCCACAATTGTCCTTGGTTAATTTTATCCAAAAGTCGTCATCAATGCTATCTTCTAAGTTATTTGTCCCCACGAGATAGACGTTATTCCCCTGTGCATTGGTATCCTTATCAAGGACATAAAAAACACAGTCATTGGGGTCTTTGAAATCTTTGAGCATTTGCTCGAAGAGTTTCTTATTTTCTTTCCAGAAACTTTCTCCGCCCAGGTTGATAATCTGTATTGAATCTTCTTCAAGATTTTTTCCAAAGTACAGCTCATAAAAGTACGGTAACAAAACTTCTTCTGAATCTCCTTCGCCTGAGATAAAAGTGTCGTAGAATAAAAAGTCACTGTTTTTTATGCCTAAACTGGAATGGACATCTGACACAGAAGAGCAAGTAGAGATTTTTGTGTATTTGTCTTTAAGCTGGACTTGCCGAATAGTATTTAATTGAGACTTGTCCACAAATACAGTTGAGTGGGTGCTTATGAAGGTTTGGAATACCCCTTTAGATAATTGCTTGATGATTTCATAAAACTCTCGTTTTTCTGGAGGGTAGAGATGGACTTCGGGTTCGTCAAATGCCCAAATATGTTTTTTACTTTTGGCTTTTTCATCCAGATTTTCTAGGGCTGCAAATCTGATGAAAGCAAAACCAATTCTTTTCTTGATTCCTTCTCCCTGTGACTCAAGCCTGACATTGCCATCGGAAGTGTCTTTTTCTACTGTAATCTCGGAAATTGTTTTTCTGGGTTCGTAGTAGACCCTGGCGTTAATCGATTTTATGTTTGCCAATTCGGACTTAATTTTGTCAAATTTGGCTTGCAACTCTTGATTTACCTTTTTGGTCGCGTCTGAGCTTAGTGTTTCAGCTTGGGTTCGAATTTTTTCGTCATATTCTTCTAGGACTCTTGAAACAGCGTCTTGAGCAAGTTCTTCTATGCCTTTTAGAGTAATGACTTTCCAATCGATAAATTTGTAAGTTGGAAAGAACACCCTGTCTTTCTTTGTGAAATCGGCAAACTCTGCCCACTGAGAAGTTGTATCTAGTTTGTTGTAAATTGCTTGAAAGACTTCTATGTTTTTGTATCTGCCAGCTTCATTGACATTCTTTATTTCTTCATCTGTTACACTCTGTTTTTTTCTGTGATCTTTCAGGACATTTTGATTCTTGTTCCACAATTCTAAAGGGTCATCTTTCTGGTCTTTAGCACAAATGTAGTATTTACCTCCTGGATTTTGTTCGTTAAATTGTCTTAAGACTGATATTTCTTCACCTGAATGGCTTTCAACTGACCACTTGAGGTGGTTTGAGGCTATTTCGTCAAACTCCTTTTCTAAATCCCCATTTTGTTTTTGAAATACACCAATCACAATTACTGAGTCTTTCTGATTGGTCGCATACTGTGGTAGTTTTAACTCGTCAAAAACTGCCTTGTATTCTTGGTCTGAAGCTACTGTCGTTGATAGGTCGGATGATAACTGCCCCTCTTTAACTAAATTTGGTGAGTTTTTATCATCGAGCAATAGACCTATTCCGCTAAGAACTGTTGTTTTTCCTGCATCAGTTTTTCCGATAAATGTATTTGGAAGATCCTCAGTAAAATCGAGAACCAAATTCCTACAGCTTTTGTAGTTTATGACGGCTAGTTTTTTTAGATACATAGCTTTGTTTATCCAACTTTCGTGTCCCCGTAACGACCTTTAATGTGTTGATGAAAATAACTTCCATGAGAAGAAGCACTCATTAGATCTTCATAAAGGGTCTGGGAGACGCCGTAATACTGATAAATACCACCAGAATGAAACTCTATTTCGAGAGTTTGTGACTTTGGATCGTAGCCAATCGAAGCTATGTTTGATGAACTTACGGGTTGTCTTGTCATTTTAATCCTCCTTTCTTAATTTTAATTTTTAACAAAATTGCACATAACTAGTTCAAGATCATCCCCTCAACTTTTTTCTTGGCTTCCTCTAAAACAGTGCTTGCTTCTTTTCTTAGATTTATTGCTTGTGACATTCTATCTTTTACTTCTTCTGCTAGTTTTTCTTGAATATCTTTTGGGGGTAAAGCAATTGGTATGTCGGTAAATTCCTCCCAGATCAAGTTTTTAATTCCAGTGGTTTGATTTTGCAGATATTCCATGTAATTTAGTGCATAAATCGTTTTGAGGTAGACAAAAAGGTAATAGGGCAAGCATTTTGTTGTGTTTACTCTTATGCACTGTAAAAAATTACTGAAACAGTAATCACCTTGAATGTTGTCAAAGATAGCGACTCGCCCCACGGGTTGTATTGGGCTACCTCCCGATTTTTCTATCAAAATATCACCGTCTTGAAGTTTGCTTTTTTCAAATCTATTTTTTTCAATTAACCTTTCAGCTACGTCATCTAGGTTAAGGTTTAGTGAGTTGTCAAAGTTTGTGTTACGCAATACTTTGACCTGAATACTATCCTTGGTGTTTTTATCAAATAAGTCGTTACCCCATTCACCTGACAGGTTTGCAACAATCAAGTCTTTTAATGGCAACTGCGAGTATTTAGATTTTTTAATTGCGGTTAAAATTGCTTTTGGTTTCTGAGAGTATTTTTTAGGATCAAGCCTTTTGCCGTCAACTTCATTACTCAAAGTTGTAAAAGTGGGTTTTTCCTCTGGCTCTTTGTAATTTATGCCCAGCTGTTGCCCAACATAGCCTTCAATTGAGTTGAGTAACTCATCGGCTTGTTTCAATTTTTTCTCCCTTTCTTCATAAGCCGATTGCATTACTTTAACGATTTTCGGATTGATGATAACGGGAATACTTAATAAGGCTTTGTAGTCTAGTGCTGGTCTAGTGCCACCTGTAGAGCGACGAGAAGCAAGGCGTTCACCTATGTCAGAGTTGAGAAAAGTTGCCAGGGATTCGCTAACCTCACGGTTTTCTGTTTTTATTACCACTAAATGCTGGTTGATGTTGCCTTTGAAATTCTTGGGAGCTACGGAGGATACTGCCATTCTTCCTACTCCTGTTATTTTAGTTATTAGGTAGTCTTCTTGAATCTGGCTTCGTTTTAATAGTCCCTGGTGCGTCTCAGTTTTTATGAACTTGCAATTATCAAAATCTAGCCCTTCATTTGTCACATTCTGAACTCTCAAAAAAGGAATACCATCGCTGGTTGATTTAGCATAGTATTTGTCAGAATATTTTTTATTTGGAGTAGCACCGCCTGCTATGTTCAAAACAAAATCGCCTAATGTTTTATTGGTTTTCTTTTTTATCTTTTTTTCCAACTCGACAAATTCAGGCTGATAATAGTAGCAATCCAACCTTCCGTTTATGTCTGCTAGTTGTGTCGTAAAGATTTGCATACCTGTTATTCCTTGTTGTATGAACTTGGATTTTTCTGAAACTTGATAAATTCTTCGTAAATATCGACAAGGTCATTTTTAGGGTCTTTTCTACCTGTCGCGTCATAGCCTATGTGGTCGGCAATAGCCATAAAGATGGGATAATTGCTTTGTCTTTCGCTCTCTCCTTTGCGTCGCAAGAAAACCAAGGAGGATTTAACTCCTGCACCAAAGTGAGAGAAGGCAAATTGAGGAAGGGAAACAATTGCTTCGATTTGGCACTTGTCCATTATGAAGTCTCTTACGTATTGCAGTGAAGAGTTGGTTAGTATGCCATCAGGTAAAACAATCGCTATCTTGCCTGTCTTGGGTTTAACAAAGTTAACACAACGCTCAATAAAGAGTGTTTCCGTCTTTTGATTTTTCTTTCCCTTACCAAGCTCATAATGGTCAAGGTAGTTTTTCTCCGTTGATTTAACAGTTGCTCCAAAAGGAGGATTGGTCAGGATAATATCAAACTTATTTTTACCAAAGCCTTTGTGAATATCTGATATTTCATCAAAATCTCGTAGACTATCTGTACTGATGATGTTGGTGTGTCCATCATCGTGGATGATCATGTTCATTTTGCACACTCTGGCTATTTGGTCGTTTATCTCAATGCCATAAAGGTTGTTCATGGCAAAGCTGTGCCAGTATTCTTTTGCTTCCCCCTCGTCGTAGTTTTCTTCGGCATAGTCTCTGACTTTATCAAGAGCATTAAGAAGAAAACCGCCACTACCGCAAGCAGGATCAAGCACAAGATTGCCTCGTTGTGGTTCTAACATCTGGACACAAAACCTAATGATTTCTCTTGGGGTAAAAAATTGACCCATTTTACCCTTGAAGAAGTCTTCCATGAACTTCTCGAATGCAATACCTTTGGTATCTAGATCAATTTTGTTGATAGCGAGCTCTTGTAGGTGTTCTACGACGCTGTAGGCGACTTTTGGATCAAGCCTGATGTCTTCCTTAAATACTTCACTGTCTTCTTGTTTAGCTTTGAGATAGATAGAGTTGACCCGCTTAAATACCTCCTCAGCTGTTTCGTGTGTGCCAATTTGGAATTTGTAGGGTTCACCTCGTTTGGTTAGTTTCTCGTCTCTTAGTTTGCAGAACAGGAGTTTTGATACTTCATCAAAGGCAGTGGTCGGGGCTAGCTTGCCACCTTGCCAGACAGTATCGTGGCTCTTGCCAAGAGCAGTAATAAGTTCGTCTTTTGAGACAGTTTTTAGCTCCTTACCTTCTTCCCCTTTAATAAATCTGTATTTGGGGGTTCTGCCGTATTTAACAGGGATGTCAGCAATTACGTTTTTCTCTCTTTCGCTTGGTTTGAAACCTGCAATATCAAAAGCAGTTTTAGTTGTGCCTGCTACTACTGTGGCAAACTTGGCTCTTAGGCTGTTGGCGTTACCGAAGGCTTGTTCAATGGCTTGCTTGAATTCAGCATCAGTAATGCCGTCCTTTTTGCACTCAACGATAAGGTAGGGGGTTTTAAGATCGTCATCTTCATAAATCACAATATCAGCTCGGTCTTCTGGGGTTCTTCTGGGAACAGTTACTTCAATATCAATTTGGTTTTTAGGATATTGATAATCAAGCACAAGCTCTACGAAGTAGGAAGCTCTTACAGTTTCTTCTGGGTTTTTGAATGAAGTCGAGTAGTCCCTAGAGCAGTGATAGATAATTCGAGCGTTTTCGTCGGTAAAAGAGATCAACCCTTCCTGTTTTCCTCGTTCAATGTTGCGTAAAAAGATTGAGTTTTTGTCGTTGTTGTTTGTCATTTTTTCCTTTCGTAACTGGTAATAAAACTGTCCAAGTCTCCCTTTTTGACCCGATATTGTTTGCCAGCTTTGAAAGCTACCAGCTTGCCCGATTGTATCCAGCGATAAACAGTAAGGTAGGCTACTTTTAGAATTTTTGCTATTTCGTCTATGGTGTAGTATTTTTCTTCAACCATATTTATCATTATTTAACATTTAGTCTTGAATTGCAAGTGATTCATTTTAGGCTTAGTCTTTGCCTTTGTTTATCATATTTTAACAATTTTTGATAGAATAGTCTTACTATGCCAATTTACAAGCAGACAGACGATAAACTTGTTGCCGTTAAGGAAAAACGGATTGGACTGGAAAAACCCTGCAAACTCTTGTTGAAACCAACTTAAGTGAGGTTTTTAATTTGAGTTTCGTGGCTTCTGAGTTTCCCCTAAACAACTTACGGATTGATACCTTGGCTTTTGATGAGGAAGCCAAAGCATTTGTTGTTATTGAATACAAGCGGGATAAAAATTTCACAGTCATTGACCAGGGGTATGCTTATCTTGCCCTTCTCCTAAACAACAAGGCTGATTTCGTTCTCGAATACAACGAGAAGACTAAGAAAAATTTAAGAAAAGACGAGATTGATTGGTCGCAATCAAGGGTGATTTTTATTGCCCAGTCATTCACGAAGTATCAGCAAGAGGCAATTGGGTTTCAAGACTTGCCAATTGAACTTTGGGAGGTAAAAAAGCATGACGACAATTTAGTCTCCTTTAATCAAATAAGGGCGTCTGAAAAAAGCGAGAGTATCAAAACCATTAGCAAGAATAAAGATATTGAGCGAGTTTCTAGAGAGATAAAGCAGTATTCTGTTGAAGATCATATTAAACCTAGCTGGAGTAAAGCTAAGGAGTTATTTGATGAGTTTTCCCAAAGAGTATTGGAACTTGATCCTCGTTTCGAGATACACCCAGTCAAGTATTACATCGGGTTTAATATTGAGAACAAAAATGTCGTCGCTGTCAAAATCAGATCATCAAAATTACTGCTTGAGCTTCTGCGAGTTCAGCCTAAAGACCTAAGAGACCCAGAGAAGCGAACTAGGTACAGAAAAAACAGCTTTGAATACTACAACAAACACATAACTCAGTTTGATATTAATAACGAGGACGATATTGATTACGCCATGTCGTTGGTGAAGCAGGTTTACAAAAAGTTTGTTGTGTAGAGATTAATAAAACCATATGGGTATTCAAACAACCGAAAGCAAAATCCACTGGAACTATTTTATTGCCCTTGAACAAGACCTTGAAACTGTTTCCCGATACATAGAATTCAGTAAACATAATTTCAGTGTTTACTCGATAGAGTTAGCCCGCCTACTTTTCGCAGCAGCATCTGAAGTGGATGTTATGGCGAAACTCCTATGTAAGCGACTCCAACCCACGATAGGGTGCGACAACATTAACGACTACAGACGAGTTCTCCTTGAGGAATTACCAGAAATACCGACGACTGAGGTTTTTATTGGTCGTTATGGATTTTCTTTTAAACCCTGGGAGAACTGGAATCAGACGAGTAATCGTAACCCCATATGGTGGAATGACTACAATAAGGTTAAACACCAACGAGATGCTTATTTCAGTAGAGCAACATTAAAAAATGCACTGAATGCGCTTGGAGCACTCTTAATTCTTGTTTATTGCCATTACAGTTATGAGCTGGCTACCAATGAGGGTGAAAGGCTTCGTCCAAAAGAAACAATGCGCTATTTAGAACCTGATTCAACCTTACTTAGGTTACCAGATGACTACTATCATGGACATTTGCTAATCTGAGAAGGTTAGAATCCTTGCAAGAACCGATTTACTTCCTTGTTCGTAAATTCTGGATATTCCAGCTCACTTACCCAGTCTGTCCTTCGGAAAACATACCATCGTTCGAGCCAAGAAATTAGATACGAACTCATTTTTTGAAGATGAAAAGAATGGCTACAGAGACTCCCGAGAAGCGAGAAGAGCTTCCTTTTGATGTGGATAGAGATATTACAGAAAAAGATTGGGAAGGGATGGAAGCTATCCCGTGGAAACAGTAGTCATCGATAAGAAACCGAATACAGTTCCAGCTGGAGACATACTTGAAATTGATCAGTATTTTAACTCGACTAATACTTCCCTTAACAATATTGGTCAATACAGAGTTTACGCTGAAGTTGTAGACGCTAATAATGTTCCTATTCATGTAGTTAATGGAGAAGCTCTGTCAGATTATTGGGATTTTATAGTAGAATAAATTTTAATTTATATTACAAAAAACCTCGGATATTCCCTAGGGTTTTTTTGATTAATTTACGAAGAAGCTGGCCATATATTAAATTGTTGACAATTGATATTTATAGCAGTACTATTTTGGTAAGTAGATTTTTTATCAAAAATCAGGCTTATAGCTCATTTATAATATAATACGCGCTAACCTCTAACCAAGGGAAGGAGAATGTACATGAGTTTTACTTTAACCCTGAAAGGAGTCCAAGATGAAGGTAAAAATGTTAATTTTTTTTGTCTTGCTTCAATACGCATTTATTGCTCAAACGGAAGCTCTTTCTAAAGAATCAGATAACAATTGGCATGGGCTTTCTCTGGCAGAATCTTCACAGTTTGTTGATGGTGGAGATACCAGAACAATGGCATTTATGATAAATGCCATTGTTGAGAACAAATATGCCTATCCCGTCGGCTCAAGCTCAGGAATCTCATATTTCATTTATATGAGACAACGTTTAAACACCACCTATGGATCTGCTTACGAAATGGTAATGCTACACACTATAAAATTCTTTGATTTTACGAAATCAACTGACTTTATGGTCATACTTGAATATTTTACAGGGACAAGCTATTACCAAATCAAATATCGGACAACCTCATCAGCCTCAAATTTTATGATGTTGATGACCGAGTACGATAATTTTGCAGATGATGACTTAAAAAACGGCATTCAGGTTGGAATAAATTTTGGGAAAAAAGTCTATGGAATATTCGTAGACAACGTTTATTCCTCTGGAAATGTTCCAAAAGTGATGGATGCCTTTAGTAGTTTTACAACAGCACTTACATTTAGTAGGTGCACCGTTGGCGTATGTGCAGAATCCATATTACCCATAAATATGGACAACAATGTCTACAAAGTTCAATTTCACGACATTAATATGTTATCGATAGTTAAGTACGATGTAACATACTGGAGGGGATTAAATATCCGTCAAAGAAACAGTGGCTTAACTTGTTCAGACAGGGCGACACATTGGAGAGATATGAAAAGCATCGTTCTTACGCCACTCGTGAAACCAGACTTTTCTTTGGTTAACCACATAAAACGCGTAAATAACCAAGACAGCTTTCTATATTACAAATCTTTTTCTAAATGGAATTGCGGGGACACCATAAAAAAGAAAGTCAACGCAGTAAACTCAATGTTTATGGTTAAAGATTAAGGAGGTTACGGTGAAAAAATATACTATTGGTATTCTTGCTGTTGTTTTAATCGCTGTTGGCTCCTGGTATTTTTTTAACCGTGAGCCAAAAGAAGACAGAAAGTTGATGACACAGGTTGATGTGCCGATGGTCCCATACAAGCCAAAGGTGCAGAAAAATACAAAAGTCAAGGTGGGGAGAGGAGAAGGGAGAGAAACAGAAGCCCCTCCTGTAGAAAAAGACAGTGCTGACACTGATGAGGTAGTAGACTTTAGTAAGACCAGATATCTCTGGGCGGGCGATACCGAGCCTTCAAAGATGTATGTCCTCTTAAACAAAGAGACAGGTCATCAGATGACACTGAAGGAGGCCGAAAAACGTAGCGGGATAAAGATGCCAGACATTTATATCTCAGAGGGCGACATAGAAGTCTGCTATGCCTATAACGTAGATGAAGAAGATGACAATAGAAAAGAGCTAGAAACTCGTCATCTAGTTATTTATTATCGGGATTTACAAATAACATTGATGGAAGGTGATGAAGAGTTGTTTAAAATGGCTGAAGTTGATTCAGCGGCTCTCAATAAAGATGCGGATGTTGTCTATAAAGAGCCCCCATATAAGACACTTGGTGTTTACAAAATCCGAGATGCATTTGAAGGAAGCTCTTTTAATGGACAGGGAGACATTCCGCACCCTAATGAGGTACACTGGGAAAAAGAAGGCGGACGATATGCTGTAAAATCGTTTTTTCTTTCAGTCGGCGAATTGCTGGCTATTGCCAGTGAAATTCGCAATCAACAATAAATAAACTTTAACTGACTCACAGGTTTTCGGGTCTGTGAGTCTATTTTTATTGTTAAAGATTAGGGAAACAATACTTGACAAATAACGTTAAATGTGTATAATAAACATATAGCGCAAGTTCTTTAATTAAACCTTAATAGGAGGCGAGATATGACGAGAGTTATACGTATTTACAACACTGGGACTGTACATTATCTGAAGCAGAAAAATGTAACATACTCGGGGCTAATTCCCAAAAAACCCCTAGCATTCCGGATATTTGCGAATAAAGAAGATGCCAAGGTGAATACTTGGGCAATTTCAATATTCGTAGATGATGTGGAAGCGGTAAA
>Ga0210057_1006925_pt1 | contig 13958 bp, 13 predicted proteins | sample CryGeyCG2114_010_2_FD_183968 | JGI IMG/M metagenome (GOLD analysis project Ga0210057, IMG submission 183968) | Groundwater microbial communities from aquifer - Crystal Geyser CG10_big_fil_rev_8/21/14_0.10 (SPAdes) (version 2) | ecosystem: Environmental > Aquatic > Deep subsurface > Groundwater ... | reverse complement strand
AATGCCTTGGCGGGACTTGGCGGAAACATCAGACCGAGCCCGCGCCTTTGGCGCGGGCGAGGTCAATCTTTCTTCAAATTCAGAATTGTGGACCCTACCGGGATCGAACCGGTCGCCTCTTCCATGCCATGGAAACGCTCTACCAAATGAGCTAAGGGCCCTTATGTGTTATAAAAACGGGTAATACTTTTGTTATTTAAATAAAAATGACTAATAAAAAATAAAATCAATCATTATTTATCACCATTTTACACTATTATTAATTATTGTTCAAGTTATACAACTATTAAATTATTTAGCTAAATTTATTATATACATTCCACGTGAAAAGACATTTATTTCACATAAAATTATTAAAAAAGAAAAAACTCCACCAATTAAAGCAGAGTTTATGGGTCACTTTTTCATCACCAAAAAAGCAGTGCGAACTTCATTATTGTTTTCCCAAGTATTATTTACTAGTTTACCATGTTCATCGGTATAATAAACATAATCTATAAACAAATAAGGCGATGGTGATGTTGTGTTAATTTGGGTACGATAAAATGAAATAATGGTCATTTTTTGATCAGTTTTTGTCAATATTTTTGACAAACAAACCACTCTTGGCTTTTTGTTAGACATTTGAGTGGTTTCTCCGGGAACTACAAAATTTACCACCCCGATATTTTGCACTACAAAATCCAAAAAAACCGAGAAGGGGACTGGTTTAAACCCAGCACTATCAAAATTTTTAATCGCCTGGTCATAGCTGATTTTAACAGTAAAACTGGCTAAAGTGACATCTACCACATCCATCCCAACTGGGATATCATCAATTAGTGGGTTTATTTCTAAAATACGACTATCACATCCCAAACTATTAGAAGCACTAATATAACCAGCTATATCTTTAGTGCCTGTAACTTTGACAGTAAAATCTCGACCAATACTTTTTTTTGATTCTGGAGACATTATTATTGTCCTCCTTTTTGATGATTTAGGACTATTAATAAAAAGAACTGACTTAATAGATTAATATTAACAAATTAAAATAAATATAACAACATCACATCAATTAAAATATAATTTGGCTAAATTTAGCTAAATTAATATAATTTTGCTAAATTTACACAAAAAAATTAAAAATAAATACTAATAAAAAAGATTTGTCTAGACATGTCTAGACATTTATCCACGGACTTAACAGTTTATCCACAATTTTATAAATCATAATAAAAATTTAGAAATAGAATATTTAGCTAAATTTAGCTAAAAAATTTAATTAACTACCATAACCTCATAAATTATTAAATTTGAGTTTATTAAATTAAATATCTGCGATGGTTATTTTAAAATTTTTACAATAAAATATTACGTATTGTCTAGACATGTCTAGACAATACTCATAGATAACCACTAAATATCCACAATATTTAATATAATTAAAAAGCTCTAACCAAGGTTAAACCCTAGCTAGAGCTAAAATAGTATTATTTATGTTAATACCCTATAAAACACCAAAATACTGCAATCCTTACAACTTTCAATAACTGCAGTAATCTCAATACTATTATCCATACTTGCCAACCAAGTATTAATTTCATCCTCCAAACATGGTGGAGTGCCATTATTTTTAAAGATCTTCATTTTGTACATGATATTAGCTCCTGGTTTGTTGTTGACCTAATTACCTTATTAGCCACTGTAACTTTAATCCCAGTCTAATTATAAAATTCAATAAAGTCAAATATGTTAGTGTGAAACAAAAATATTTGTTATTTATTTAACCAGACATATCAACCAACAAAAATTATACATTTTTAAGTTCTGTCTTGGTGCTCTCACCAGGAATCGAACCTGGATTTAGCCCTTAGGAGAGGCTTGTTCTATCCATTGAACTACAAGAGCTTACATTTTGATATATCTAGTAATATATCTTACTTAAATCTCATTTAACGGCGTAACCAATGGCGGGCAGGTATCATCCATTGAACTACTGGGACAAAATTTGATTAGTATAATCATAAAACCAGCCGGCTAATTAGACTTGAATTAAGACAAAATTTATTGTAAAATAAGAAGGAAATAACTTAAATTAAGATAACATAAATTCTATGCAGATTCAATGGCTCGGTCAGTCATGTTTTAAAATCCAAACAAAAAATAATGGTCAAGAAATCACTATTATTACTGATCCCTACGATGGCAGTGATATTGGCTTAAAAGCGTTAAAATTAACAGCCGATATTGTGACTGTTTCACACAATCACAATGACCATAATCATATAGACGCGGTGAAGGGCGACCCATTTGTGATTTTGACCGCCGGCGAATATGAAACCAAAGGGGTGCTGGTTTTTGGTATGCCCGCTTATCATGACAACAAAGAGGGCAAGGAACGAGGTAATATTACAATTTTCAAAATTAGTACCGAAGACATTACCATAGCTCATTTTGGTGATTTGGGACACGATTTAAATAGTGATTTTCTGGAAAGTCTCGGCAATATTGATATTTTGTTATTACCAATTGGTGGTACTTATACTATTGATGCTAAAAAAGCTAGCGAGATTATCTCGGCGATTGAACCTCGAATTGTTATTCCGATGCACTATCAAATTCCGGGGTTAAAACTGGAAGCTAAATTAAATTCGGCTGAAGATCTTGTCAAAGCATCGGGCTTACCATCGGAAAAGATGGACAAATTAAAAATTACCAAAAAAGATTTGCCCCAAGATGAAACTAAAATTATTATTTTAAATCCTTAAAATAGAAATAGTTATAAGTGGCCGTCTAACGACTGTAAAAAAATATTTCTATTAAATCCAATTCCGGAAACTAGCTATAATAATGACATAAAAACTCTACCACTAGTTATTATTAATTATAATTAAAAACTAATAAATTAAAATTGTTTATTTACCATGTCTGTAACTAAAAAGAAGGTTCTTAAAAAAAAGACTGCTAAAACTATTAAAGCCAAATCCGCCAGTCTAATAACGACCAGTCCGAAAAAAGAGATTGTGACCAACAATCAAAATCTACCAAGTCTGGAAAAAAAATTTATTAATATCAATGATCAAGATCTAGTAATAAAATCAAAATCCAGATTGACTTGGTTAATAGTTGGCCTGATGATGATCATAATAGTTTCGTTTTGGTTTTGGTCGCTAAAGATAAACATGAAAAATAATACCTCTGATACCGGAGATTTAAGTAAAGTCACTACGGAAATAGACAATATTGTTTCAGAATTTAAAAAAATGGTTGGCAATTCCAAAAATATTATTGATCAATCGACCACCCAAATGACTCGGGAACAAGAAATTGAAAAAATAAAAAATGAAGTTTTGGCTCAAATTCAAATTAATGCCGACAGCGCCAATTGGCCCAAACACACCTCCGATCTGCTGGGCTTAACTATTAATTATCCGACTAATTGGGACAAACAAGAAAAAAAAGACTTATTAATATTATCTAATTACAACTTAAAATCAACCACGACCCCGGAAATTTTAGCCACGATTACTATAGCTAGATTTTTGAAAACTAAAACCACGATTGATGATTTAATAGCCGACCACAAGGATTATAGCCGTGACTCAGCAGAAATTTTTATAGATCTTTGGCCAACTGAAAAATATAATAAAAATAATATAACCGAAGATGATTTAAGTTATTTATTATTAATTGATAAAGACCAATATATTTATCAAATAGATATCTACTCCAATAATAAAAACATTTTTACAGTCACGATTGATAAAATATTATCAACCATTAATTTACTTTAATTCCATTAAAAATTAATCAGCCCCAAGCTAACACGCTAACTCTATGCCCAAAAAATCCACCCTGCCCCAAGATAAATCCAAAAAACCAGCATTAGTCCAAGAAGAAATTATTGGTTTAAATATTTCCGGTGATATTTCTGATCGACAAATAACTGAAGAAGTTAAACAAAGCTATTTAGATTATGCGATGTCGGTAATTGTTTCCCGCGCCTTACCGGATGTGCGCGATGGTCTTAAGCCGGTTCATCGACGCGTGCTTTATGCGATGTGGGATATCGGACTCAAGGCCAACGCCAAATTTAGAAAATCCGCCAATGTGGTGGGAGAGGTGATGGCTAAATATCATCCTCATGGCGATATTGCTATTTATGATACTTTGGTTAGAATGGCTCAAGATTTTTCCTTGCGACATCCTTTGGTCAATGGCCAAGGCAATTTTGGTTCGATGGACGGCGATGGCGCAGCGGCTATGCGTTATTGCTTAACCGGAGATGCTTTGGTTTTAACCGATCAAGGTATCATGCCCATAGAAAAAATATCCCAAAAACAAGATGCTAAAATTAATTTGAATATTTTAAATTATCAAGGAAAAATAAAAAAGGCGGATAAATTTTTTAATTCCGGCCAACATAATATTATTAATTTAACCACCAAGCAAAAATACCAACTTAAAGGATCATACAACCACCCCCTTTTAGTCTGGGAACAAAATGAATTTGGACAACCTAATTTTAGATGGAAACTTTTGTCTGATATTAGCGATAATGATTATGTTTTAATTAATAGAAAATTTTCGTTGTTTGGAAAAAAAGATGTTAATCTTAAAAAATATTTTCCTCAAACAAATAAAAGACAGAAAAACATAGGTCTGCCCCAAATAATGAGTAATGATTTGGCTTTTCTTTTGGGCGCTTTGGTAGCTGAAGGCAGTTATCATCGAGGCCAAATTCTATTTAACAACCAAGATATTGTTTTTTACAATAAAATAAAAAAAATAATTATTCACCAATTCAAGGAAATCCAGATTTATGAGCGAACAGTTGCCGGCCACTGTAAGGAACTAAGTATTTATCACCAACAGGCGGTTAGATTTTTATCTAATATCGGCTTATCCTTTGCCAAATCAGATAAAAAACAAATTCCTTTTTCAGTTCTACTTTCTAAAAAAGAAACTATTAAACATTTTTTAATCGGACTTTTTGAGGGTGATGGATCTGTTAGTTATAAACAGGATAAACGCCACAATGGCCAATCAATTGAATTAACCTACAATTCAAAAAGTGAAATTCTAATCAAACAACTAAAAACAGTTTTATTGAATTTTAATATTGTTACCACCGCTCCCTATCAAGACAAGAGAAACGGCTGTTTTAAGTTAATTATTTCTGGCACCGAAAATATCAATAATTTTTATATCCAAATTGGATTTTTATCCAAAAGAAAAAATGAAATTTTGTCTAAAATAAAAAATATTAATAAATCAAGAATGAGCCAAACCGACTTTATTCCTTATTTAAATGAGTACCTAAGAAAAAATTATCCCAATAACTCTTTTATTAAAAAAAATAATCTTGATCGCTACAATAATTTAGAAAAAAATAAGACCAAATTATCAAATATCTTAAATGAACATGATATAAAAATGATCAATTGGCTGACCAAAAATAAATTCTTTTTTGACCAAGTGGCCTTAATTGAAAAGCCAAAAGAAAAACAAATAGTTTATTCTATTAGAGTAAAAAGTGATTGTCATTCATTTATAGCTAATGGTTTTATTAACCACAATACCGAAGCCAAACTCCAATCTCTAGCCGAAGAAATGTTATTTGATATCGAAAAAAATACCGTTGATTTTATTCCCAACTACGATGGCGCCCATTCTGAACCAGTCGTTCTACCAGCCAAGGTGCCTAATCTATTAATTAATGGTGCTCAAGGTATTGCTGTGGGTATGGCGACCAATATTCCACCTCATAATTTAGGTGAAGTCATTGATGGCGCGATGCATTTGTTAGATAATCCTGATTGTTCAATTGATGATTTGGTAAAATTTATTAAAGGCCCAGATTTTCCAACCGGCGGTATTATTTATGATATCAAAGACATCAAACAAACTTATGCGACCGGCCGAGGGGGTATAGTTTGTCGCGCCAAAACCAATATCGAAGAAACCAAAGCTGGGGCTTTTCGAATTATTGTTTCCGAAGTTGTCTATCAAACTAATAAATCTAGTTTACTAGAAAAAATTGCTGACTTAGTTAAAGAAAAGAAAATTGAAGGTATTAGAGATTTACGCGATGAATCCAACAAAGATGGCGTGCGAGTCGTGATTGAACTAAAAAAGGATGCTTATCCGAAAAAAATCCTAAACCAGCTTTTCAAACACACTCAATTACAATCCACATATCACTCCAATGTTTTGGCTTTAGTCGATGGCATTCAACCTCGAGTTTTGAATTTGAAAATGGTTTTAGAAGAATATATTAAACACCGCAAAGAAGTTATAACCAGGCGGACCCAATTTGAATTGGACAAAGCTAAAGATCGAGCTCATATTTTGGAAGGCTTGGTATTAGCTCTATCAAAAATTGATAAAATTATCGCCACCATTAAAAAATCCAAGGATCGAGATGAGGCCAAGATTAATTTAATGAAACAATTCAAACTCAGCGACAGACAAACTTTGGCGATTTTGGAAATGCGTTTACAACAATTAGCTAATTTGGAACGAATCAAAATTGAAACTGAATTAGCGGAGAAAAAGAAATTAATCAAAGAATTAGAATCGATCTTGGGTTCGACAGCTAAAGTTAAAAATATTATCAAAACCGAAGCTTTGGAAATTAAAGCTAAATTTGCCAACCCCAGACGCACCCAAATCATCGCTCATGGTGTTGATAGTTTTTCCATGGAAGATTTGGTGCCAAACGAAGAGGTGATTGTAATGGCGACAGCTGATGGCTATATCAAACGGCTACCGCCTGACACTTTCAAAACTCAAGGCCGAGGTGGCAAAGGGATTATTGGCCTCACTACCAAAGAAGAAGATATTGTGGAACATTTCTTTACTACCAATACTCACGCGGATTTATTATTCTTTACAACCAAGGGCCGAGTTTTCCAACTCAAGGGTTATGATTTACCGCAAGCTTCTCGAACAGCTAAAGGCCAAGCTTTAGTTAATTTTTTACAATTAGCACCTAATGAAAAAGTATCTTCAATTTTGCCTTCCACGGAAATTGAAAATGATAAATATCTAGTGATGGTGACTTCGCTTGGCACAATTAAGAAAACCGCCATTGAAGATTTTGCTAATGTTAGACGCTCTGGATTAATTGCCATAAAATTAAAGGGTCATGATAATCTGGAGTGGGTTAAGCCGTCTAAGGGTTCGGAAAATGTGGTTTTGGTGACTGCCGGCGGACAAGCTATTCGCTTTGAAGAAAAAAATATCCGGCCCATGGGCCGTTCGGCCTCCGGCGTCAGAGGTATTAAATTAAAAGGCACTGATCAAATTGTCGGTATGGGCATACTTGATCCTAAAATAAACCAAGACGCTAAATTATTAATTATTATGGAGAAAGGTTATGGTAAACAAACCACTATTGGTGCCTACAAAGTTCAGGGTCGTGGTGGTAGTGGTATTAAAACCGCTAAAATAACTTCTAAGACTGGAAAAATTGTCAGTGGTAGGATAATCAGCGATCAAGATGAAGATTTGATTATTATTTCTTCCAAGGGCCAAGTGATTAGATTAGATATTAGGGGAGTGAATGTCTTAGGTCGTGATACTCAAGGCGTGAGAGTGATGAGATTTAAAGATCCTAATGATACGGTGGCGAATGTGACGATGATTTAACGCGTAACACAAAACGCATAACCCATAACATTTTATTTTTGTCATTGCTGGACACGAAGTTTATCCGCCTCCAGCAGGCAGGTTCAATTTCCAAACAATTTTTAATGATTTAATTTTTAAATTTATTTTGTTACGTAGCATGTTACGTAACATACTACGTAACAAATATTTATTGATTTTTTTGACTGATAATGATGGGGGGGGTTATTTAAGATTAATTTGAAGATTTGTTCTTAACACAAAAAATATGGAAGGACTAGAATCACTACATCACGAACAAGAACCTGCCGAGATCCAAAGTCTTGGTGATTTTGATATGCAATATTTCCAAGAACTTGAGGGACAAAATGGCTGGATTGCCATTGGCCAGGAAGAATATCAACAAGATTATAAAAACCAAAAATACTTTACTGTATTTGGCAGTAAAGGTGAAAAATTAGGAATAGTTGGAGTTTATGATACAGAAATATCAGATGAAAAAAATGTAACCCATACAGTAGTTGATCCAAAATTTAGAGGTCAAGGACTCGCCGTCAAATTTAAACAACTCCTAATAGATGAACTCAATCTACCATTTATTACAATGACGATTGATCTTAAAAATCTTAAATCAATTAAAGCAACTGAAAAATTACCGGGAGTTAAAAAAGTAAGTGACGAACAATATGAGAAAGATTTCCACAAAGTAAAATACGTTTATGAACGGCCGAAAGAATAAACGTTAGATATACACGAGCGTTAGAACGTAAATAATATATAAAATAAAAAAATAATATAAAGAATCTCTTTGTATCACTGTCATCCCAGATCCTTTCGACTTCACTCAGGATAAACTCCACAATCCCATGTCAGAATAATCCTCCCCTTTTGAAGGGGAGGTTGGAGGGGTTAATTTATAATATTGTTAACCACCCCTCACCCCTCCTTCAAAAGGAAAGGAGGGGAATTACTAACCACCCCTAGACCCTTTGGAGCAAAGACCTAATTGTATAAATGACATATAAAAAAATAAGTTCATCCAAAAAAAGCAATTGACATATTTTTACCTCTATGGCAATATTATAATATAAAAACTATAAACATATGCGCAAAATTGATTTAAAAAATGTAGTTTGGAAAGAAGGCAAATATTATATTGCTCAATGTTTGAATGTGGATGTTTCCAGCTTCGGTAAAACAAAAAAAGAGGCTATAAACGCCTTAGATGAAGCACTGGAACTGTATTTTGAAGACATTAAAATTCCAAAAATAACTAAAATTGAAAAGCCGGAACTTGTCAAAATGTCAATCTGCCATGCCTAAGCTTTACTCATCATCAGATATAATTAAAGTCCTACAAAAACAGGACTTTGTTTATATCTCACAAAAAGGCAGCCATGTAAAATTCAGAAAAAATGACAATCCGACTTTGACTGTAATCGTTCCAGCTGCCCAAAAAGAAATACCTTTTGGAACTTTCTGATCAATTTTACGTCAAGCTAATTTGACAGAGAAAGAATTTAAAGAAAAATAATTATATTTCATAAAAAGGATTTATATAATCAAAAACTTTAAAACTTTATAACTTTACAAACTTTATACCAATTCACCCATGCTTACTTATATTTTATTAATTCTCGGATTCGTCTTCCTAATCAAAGGAGCAGATTTATTAGTGGATGGCGCTTCCTCCCTAGCCAAAAGATTTAAAATTTCCGATATTGTTATTGGCTTGACGATTGTGGCTTTCGGCACTTCAGCGCCGGAATTGGTTGTCAATATCATCGCCAGCTGGCAAGGGGCGGCCGATATTGCCATTAGTAATATTTTAGGCTCCAATATTGCTAATATTCTTTTGATTGGTGGCATCGCGGCCATGATTTATCCGATCAGGGTCAACAAAGGCACGGCCTGGAAAGAAATACCAATGAGCTTGTTTGCCGTATTGTTTTTACTTTTAATTGCTAATGATTTTTTTATTCCCAAGACCAGTGCCTCTTTTATTTCTCGGCTTGATGGAATGGTTTTGATCGGTTTTTTCCTAGTCTTTTTATATTATACTTTTGGTATGGCTAAAGTTGAGGGTCAAGAAAAAGAAGATTATAAAAAACATAAACTCGGCATCACCATCGCCTACATTGTTATTGGTATTGCCAGCTTAACTATTGGTGGTAAATGGATAATTGATAGTGTTTCAGTTATCGCTTTAAAATTCGGTTTTAGTCAAGCTTTGGTGGGCTTAACAGTAGTGGCTATTGGCACCTCCTTGCCAGAGCTCGCCACTTCCGCTGTGGCGGCTTTCAAAAAAAGTGCCGACCTGGCTATCGGCAATATTGTCGGTTCTAACATCTTTAATATTTTTTGGATTTTAGGTTTGAGCTCTATTATTAGACCGCTACCATTTAATGAATCTTTAAATACTGATATATTAGTGGTTGTTGGTTCTACTTTAATTTTATTTTATTTTATTTTTACCGGTAAAGAAAAAAGAGTTATTGAACGCTGGGAAGGCGTAGCCTTATTCTGTTTTTATTTAATCTATTTAACTTTCTTAATTTGGCGAGGCTAAAAAACTCCTAACACATCTGTCATCCTCACACCCCCACTGTCATTCCCGCGGACTTGTCTGCCGGAGGCATGGCTTGTCTGCCGGCAGGGAGGGGCGGGAATCCCATGTTTATTTATCATCACAACTAAAGTCCTTCTTTTTTTGTCATCCCGACTGTAACTTTATTCCCCTCCTTTTGAAGGAGGGGCTAGGGGTGGTTTTACTTGTCATCCCGCACCTGATGCGGGATCCAGTTATATAAAAACAGTTTCTTCAATTTAATCTGGATTCCCACCCCTGCCTGCCGGTAGGCAAGGTGCGCGGGAATGACAATTAAAAATAAAAAAATAAGCGCTTAATTCTTGATCAAGCGCTGTTTTTATTTAATTTATTTTGGTTCAGTTGGAGTATAAGGTTCTTGATATGTAGCCAAATCATCAAGCTCAAATGGCATAATTTCTAACTCTTTTTTGTCATAGACAGTAAAACTAAAATTATCACCGCCATAAAGACAAACCTCATAAACATCCCAATAGACGCTATATTCACCGACTACCAAAATATCGTAGCAATCATTAGGAATATTATAAATCCTGATCGATTCACCAGGAAAAAGATAATTATTGATTTGGTTATAACCCCAATCATTGGCATAAGTTGGGGAAATATAAATGGCATTTATAATTTCATTGGAATAATTATAAACACTGACAGAATTACTAGCTACCGGTATCGGCGGACAGCCCATAAAACCAATAGTCATTATAACCACTAACCAACCTGTTAAAATTCTCATCTCTTATGACCTCCGACGATTGAACTTCCATTGCCAAAGAACGATTAAACTCTGATCATAGATTATACTGACTGAGGATAATTGTCAATAAAAATTATTTATTTAGTCTTCTTAATTTAATGAGATTAAAAAACGATAAAAAAATAAAAAAGCGACACTTAAATATCGCTTTCAAAATTTAGAATTAGTTGATTGGCGCTAGAACCTGAAATATAATCAATATCCCACCAATGGTTAGTGGCTTCACAATTATCATCTGGCTTCGGATAGAGATTATGGATTGGACAGTAATTACTAACACCGGCTATGCCATTTTCTGGCTCGGGACACTGACAGTCACAGACTCTAGAACAAATACATTCTACTCCGTTCATAGATATTCTCCTGTTGTTTGATAACGAACTAATGTTACTATATTATTTTTTATAACTACTGTCAATAAAATCCATAAACTTATCTTTTAATAGCCAACAAAAAAACCGACTTTTTTGTCCGGCCAAGACGCCTGTTTTGAGGGCGAAAATGACTCTCGCCTCCAAAAAAGAGGAGAGATATCTTGGCTAGACAAAAAAATCGGCTAGTTAATATTACAATCAATTTTATTGTCCCGATCACTTTACCAACTTATAGGTTGCTAAAGTGAATATTTTTTCCTAAAAATCCACCAAATTAAATTTGCCGAATTTTATTAGAAAGGCAAGCGAGAAACCACTCTCACTTGCCTTAAAACCTATTAGATGACGGTGAGAAGTTTCTCCCAGTCGTCACTGTCTGGGTCGGGATTGACCCAGACTTTTATGATCTGGCCGTCTACCACGTGGTAGACGGCCAGTAAACCAAACTTTCCGTCGGCTCGTTTTTCGGGGTGATTTTCAAACACCCCAAAAGTGAGTCCGGCGAGAGCTGCTTGTATGTAATGCGGTGCTCCTGCCACCGCATACACAAAACAGCCCTGATGTTGGCGGATGTAATCCACCAACCCGGTGGTATTCGAAAACACCACCTTATCTTGTATGATCTCCACTTCGCCGTGGAGATCGGCTATCGCCCGCCTCTGGGCTGGCGATAGCTCGTGTCGTGAGAGCCAGATGACTCTCACGACACTAGCTGGGGGAGGAGAAAGCGATACCCATTGGGTAGCTAGCCCCTTCCCCCTCCCAATAGTAACCTGGAAATCTGGAAAAGATCTCCAAATTAGCATGGTGCTCGATCGCCGCGATCGAGAACCATTTGGGGTGGTCCAGAAGTTGGCCCACCACCTTCTTCAATCCCCACTGGGATTGCAGAGTGTGGTTCGAGTATTTTACTCGAACCACGAGGGCCTCTTCCACTGACAGTGGAAAAAGAGACCTTGCTTTAGAAATTTTTGCCACCCGCTCGATAAAAAGCGGATGGCCGTCGTCTTTGAATATCAATACCGAAGTATTGATATTCAATTCAGCAGAGCTTAGCTCTGCAATTAGCAGAGATAAGCTCACCCCGCGCTCTTCCGCGCGGGATACTAACTCGGTCGCCATTCCAGAGAACTTAATCTCTGGAAGACTAATGACTTCAAAACCGTCAATATTGATGGTTTCGAAGTCACCGGAGCGTTTCGCTATGTCCTGTGAGACATAGCGAAACGCTGTCCTTATTCCCGACTCCATCATGTCGGGAATATTACTTTTCGCCGAAATTACTTCGGCGAAAAGCTCTGATTGAGAGCAAGCATAGCTCTTGCTCTCAATTATTTCTTGGATAGATTTCTCTGCGCACTCGCAGAGAAATCGAAAACATCGTTGGTCATTATTCATTTCTTTCTCCTTTTCCGCCACCTTGGGCGAAATTTCAACCAACCCAATAATCACCATGATTACTAGGTATATATTTCCAAAAAAGAGAAACCAATCCAAACTTTTAACTAGCACCAGTTAAAAATCCGTTTCTCCTCCTTTTTTTAATTGTCAAAGTCCTCTTTATATAAACCTGATAACTATCAGGCCTAATAAAGACAGTTCTTTCAATAAACAAGTGGTTAATCTGCTTATTGAAAACGTCTCTCTTTATTAGAAAGCGCTCGGCAAAACTATAATCGTTTGGGGTTATCATCGCCCGAAGGCGATTTAACCGAGCCAAACATTTATAGCAACATCGCGATGCTCATCGCAAGATTTATTGCCAGTTGAGCAAAATCAGGATTCTACTCCAAGGACTAATTCTCTCCTGTCGTTAATCCCTGATTTATAATTTTTAATTAAAGTACAATTTTATTCTCTGGGGTTATTTATATCTTGGCCAATTTATCTTGGCCAATTTAACCGATAACCTTTAAAGAGAAAATTATGTAGAAGATTTTTTTAAGTGAGTTTAAGGACTTATATTTGTTTAAAAATGTTCCTACTACTTAAATTTATCGATCTCTCCTCTACATAATTCTCGCTTCAAACAAAAAATCTCTCGCTCGGAGAGATATATCGGTATTATGATAAGGCGTTTCTCTCTCCAAAAACGCTAAAGTTGTATTTATAAAGAACAAGTGATTATTATCACTGGACCCGGCCTTTTAACAAAGACCAGGAGACACTGATTACAATCTACTTCGAAGCTTTGGAAGATTAGATCGATTAGACATCTCTCTTCTGTGTCTGGTCGATGTAATCTATCTTATTATAAGCTCCTTTGAATCAACCCCTCTTGATAATTATCATCCTCTCTCCTTGGATAACGCTTATACCTGGTGGGGAAGTGTTTGACTAAAACCTTGTTTAATGTTCTAGTAAGATTTTCTGTTTTTATCTTACACAAGCATTATAGTATAGTATCGTTATTTTGTCAATACACTGTGGCAATAATTTATACATATTTTATAATTTATCTAAATTACAATAAATATATTGGCTAAAATATACTACTTAATTGTCACAAACTATTGACATTTTTTTGTAGATAAGCTATAATTAATCTATAAATAACCTATATCACCTAAAACATTTTAATATTTTAATCAAAAAATATGTACGA
>Ga0210057_1006920_pt1 | contig 13963 bp, 17 predicted proteins | sample CryGeyCG2114_010_2_FD_183968 | JGI IMG/M metagenome (GOLD analysis project Ga0210057, IMG submission 183968) | Groundwater microbial communities from aquifer - Crystal Geyser CG10_big_fil_rev_8/21/14_0.10 (SPAdes) (version 2) | ecosystem: Environmental > Aquatic > Deep subsurface > Groundwater ... | reverse complement strand
ATTATATCCATTTTTTGCTGTGTTTATAAAACCAAATTAAACTTCCATTGATAATTTTTGCATTTGCAGAATTTCCATCAGAGGGAAAACTCATAATAGATAATTCAAGACCATTTAATTTTCCCCTTTCATCATTCCCCCATATATTTAAATTTATTCCATTTATAGTTGCTTCTTCATGTACTTTATTATATGGAGAAATATTTATTCCATAAAGTTTTGAGCCGGGCATAAATTCTGTATTAAGACCCAAATTGAGACCATAAGAATTTCCAGTTTTTCTTGTATGAATCGGTGCGCATCCTCCTTCATTTCCAGTATAAGTTCCTGTAATAATAGAAAGTCCTAAAGCCGAAATTAAAAAAGGTTTTTTAATTTTTTTCCAAGTTTCTTTTAATGTCATAAAACTAATTAAATTAAACTAATATATAAGTCTTTTGTTATGTATTCACTTTCAAGTTAGAAATGTTTCTGACAATCTGCCATTTGGCAACCATCTGCGTGAAGTATATAAATGAAAAAACTTTAAATGGATTATGGTAAAAGTTAAAATTACGGCTTACAAGCATAAGTTTTCATTTACTATTCCTACAAACATAATTAAGAAAATAAGAGTAAAAACTGGTGATTATATTAAAATCATTTTAAATAAAGGAACTAAAAGGATTATATTCTATTCAAGGGTTCCTTCGATACCCCATAGTAGAACAAATTTACAAATAAAGAGATCTATACCCAAAAATTTTATTAAAAAATTTAATGTTAAGAAGGAGGATCTTATTAATCTAAAGATATTTTTAATTAAAAAGAAGAGGGTAACTAAATTGATTTATAAGGATAAATTAGATATTTTAGCAGCAATTCCAGAAAAAACTAAAACTGAAAAGCAAATAATGGTTGACGTGTTTAAGAAGAGAGGTGAAGAATGGTGTAAAATTTGGTATTGTTCTGGTAAAGGTGGTAAAGTTAAAGAAATTAAATTAAAAAGATTTATCAAAATAGATAGAAATTTAGGAGAATTTTTTGGGTTAATGCAAGCTGAATCAAGTAAAAAGGGTGTGTGTTTTGATTTTACTAATAAATTTTTAAGTGAAATTAAATTATTTTTAAATGTTGCTCAAAAGTTTGGAATCCATAAGGATTTATGGGAGTATACAATCTTTTATAGTCCTTCTATGAAACCAGAAATTCTTAATAATCATATAACTTATTTAAAAAAAGAAATTAATATAAATAAAATTAAAACTTGTAAAAATAAAAATCTTTTAGATGTCATTTATTCTGTTAGGATACCACATAGATTATTAGCTATAGTAATGATAAATATGTTAATAAAATTAAGAGAATGGGCATCACAACTTAATAAAAATAGTAAAATAAAATTTAAGGAATTTACAAAAGGTTTTATTTTAAAAGATTTGGTCGGGGATGGTAGTGTAGTTCTAAATAATCATAATGGGCTTGATATAGTTATTTCTGAGCAGGATAAAAAGTCACAGGAATTAATAATCAAAATTTTAAAATTATTTGATATACATTCATTAGCGCACGATATTAAAATAGACGTATCAACAGATTTCAATAGTTGTTTATGGTTTTTAGAAAATAAAGCCTTTCTAGAACATAAGAAAAATAGAAGAAAATTATTAATCTATATTATAAATAATTATTATTTTAATTGTTTATACAAGAGACTTAAGAATATAGATGGTTATTCTGTTAAGAAATTTGCTGGAAAACATGATTTAAGATATAAATCTGCTCAAAGATATCTTTATCAAAATATAAAAAGGGGATTTATATATAAAGAAGGCGAAAGAATTTATAAAACTACAGAAAAAGGTAAAAAATTTGTAAAGCTAATAAATAATGCAAAAATAGAGTCAAACAAATTAACCCTTAATTACGCCTAGTGGAACAAGACGGCAAACTTTATTTCCTATTCCAACTCCATGAGAAACACGAATTACCTCATCAATCGGTTTATATGCTTCAGGAGCCTCTTCTGCTATTCCTTTTAACGAATTTCCTTTAACTTCTATTCCTTTTGCTTCTAAATCTCTAATGACATCTTCTCCTCTTAAACTTCTAATCATAGCATGTCTAGAACTTACACGTCCTGCTCCATGAGCTGTTGAACCAAAAGATATTTCCTCTGCTGTTTTTGTTCCAACTAATAAATAAGACGCAGTTCCCATACTCCCAGGAATTAATACTGGCTGACCCACATTTTTATAAACATATGGAACTTCTTCTCTTCCAGGACCAAAAGAACGAGTTGCACCTTTTCTATGAATACAAACTAATCTTTCTTTACCATCAATTTCATGTTTTTCAAATTTTGCAAGATTATGACAAACATCATAAACTTGATTCATGCCTTCTGAACTTCCCATTACTTTTTTAAAACAGTCTCTTATCCAGTGTTCCATCATTTGTCTATTAGCAAAAGCATAATTAATAGCACAACACATTGCTTTGTAGTATTTTTGACCTAAATTTGAATTTATTGGAGCATTAACTAATTCTCTATCTGGCAAATCTTTGAATCCGTATTTTTCTTCCATTAATTTAATATAATCTGAAGCTATTTGATGTCCTAGACCTCTAGAACCTGAATGAATCATCATGGTAATTTGTCCTTCTTTTTCTATTCCAAATATTTTTGCTATTTTTTCATCATAAATTTTATCTACTTTTTGAATTTCTAGAAAATGATTTCCTGCTCCTAAAGTTCCTAATTGAGGCATTCCTCTTTCAATAGCTCTATGTGAAACAACACTTGGATCTGCATCTTTCATACAACCGGATTCTTCTGTCTTGTCTAAATCATTTTTACTACCGTAACCATTTTCTAAAGCCCATTTTGCCCCCTTGCTTAGAACTTCTTGTAAAATATCTTTTGATAATTTTGTAATACCACTTCTGCCTACACCCGCTGGAACTTCTTTGAATATTTCATTTAGTAATTCTTTTCTTTTGTTTAAGATATCTTTAAAATTCCAATCGGTTCTTAGTAATCTAACTCCACAATTAATATCGTAACCAACGCCACCTGGAGAAATAACTCCTTCTTCCATATCAAAAGCTGCTACTCCACCAATTGGAAACCCGTCTAAGGTCTATTTAGAGTTAACTAAATAAAAATCCTTCATGGGCGTCCGGAAGAGCAATTGCATGCTTTAATATCCCCTTCAAACAGGCAACATTTCTTATTTGATCAATAGTTTTATCTTCTTTTATTTTTGTTATTAGTTTATCTGATGCATAAATTATTGCTGGCACTTTCATACTGCCTGTCTTTGTAATTTCCCAGGTAAACTCATTAATCTTTTTAAGTTCCATAATTAACCTCCTTTGATTAATTTGTAATCTTTAAGTTTATTAATATTTTGTTTTCCATAAATTGCTAGTTCGTAATAAATGGTTCCATATCCATTAGTATTCTTGTATATTTTAGATTCAATGTTATACCTTTCTTTTAAGTTTTCTTTAGTAGATTCTAAATTTTCTCTAATTTTTGAAATTAGTCTTGCTATATAAATATTCTTTATCTTTATTTTTTCTTCTTTTTCTTCGAATCTTTTTTAGGTTTCTTTTTAGTTTCTGTTATCTTTGTTTCTTTAATGGTTTTAACTCTCGTTATTATATTCTCACTCTTTTTCTTTAAAAGTTCGTATACTGTGAAAATCATAATAAGAGCTCCTGCGATTGTTGAAAATATTAGTGCGTTATCTTTCATCTTACTTAATTTAGGAAGTTCTTTTGCATTATCTAATTTTTCTTTTTGATAATTATACTCTTCAGTTGCTAATTTAAGATTTACTTGGGCGGATACTACATCTTTAACAATAAGATTAGATTCTAGACCCCTTATATAATTTTTAAGATCTTTTAAATTTACATCTGATAAATCATACTTTCTTTCTTTAGAACTATAATCATTTTCAAGAAGAGTATAATCACTTTTTAGGGTGTCAAGTTTTTCAGAAATATTAGCTAGTAATGCTGCTTTTTCTTCTTCTGCTATTTTTAAATCTTCTACTTTTTGTTCATCTGCAGGGTTTGTAACAGTAACATCTTGATAGAATGTTTCACTTCCTATCCTTATAGTAAGAGAGATTTTTCCTGCTTCTTTGAAATTACTTGTTACAAGAATATATCCTTTTTCATTTGGCCCTAAAGAATTAATAGGGATTACATCATAAGTTGAAAAACCCTTACCTGAAATAGAAGCTACAACATTGTTAATTTCTTCTACTTTCTTATTTTGAACTTGAATATTGAATTGATTATCACCAACTATAAATTCTTTTGGTATAAAATTATTCATTGATATTTCTGGACCTGTTGGAGTCTCAATTAAAGTAGTATTATCTACCGGAGTTATATCTTCTGCAATTGAAACTTGTAATAACAATATAGAAAATATGAATAATATTGTTATAAAATTAAATTTCTTCATGGTATAGATTTCTTGTTTTTTATTTATAAACTTTTTGGTGAACATTGTAGTGATTAAATATCAACAATAACCTGCACGTAATTCTTTGTTATTTCCATTTGTTGATATGTAACTGCTTTGACATCTCCTGTTGTTTTATAATTAGAAGCTTTATCTCCGTATAATGTTGCATTAAGAGTATTGTCTTTTATTTTTAAATTTGAAACTTTATTTAATAGAAAAAATTCTGTATCCATTAAGTATAATAATTCTTCAAGTAAATTATATAGTAAACTTTTTTGATCTAAACCTTTTATTTTTATTTCTTTTTTTATTTTAGGTTTTACTTTTTTAGGATCAAACATTATAGAGGTCATAGCTAGTGCTGCATTTAAGAATTGTTCATTTAGATTTTTACCGTAAGCTCTAAATTTGGCATCTGCTGTGTGCTCTAAAAACTCATATTTCATAGTATATTAAAAAATCAGAATATTTATATAACCCATGTTGTTTCTTAATAATGATAAAAATGAAATTTAGAGATTTAATATTTTATACTGGGTTGGTATTTTCTATAGCTAGTTGTAAAAATGTTGATAGTTGTAAATATATAACTTATCACCTTATGAGCCAATATGAAACATTTAAATCAAATTATGGACAACACGGAATGGAAAATCGTAAGGAATTAATAAATATAAATGTATTTTGTAACAATTTAGAAGAGAAAGATTGTAAAGAAGCCAAGGATTTAGAAGTATTATGCAATAATGTTAAATTAAAGTTATCTTTTTAACTAAATAAAAGTTGTAATTCAGAACCGAAATCTTTAAAAGTTATATAAAATTTAATTTTAGTATGGCATTTAATTTTGCAGACTTTGTAAATGGGCTTTTAGCCAGCTTATTTAAGGGGAAAAAAGACGTGAAGTTGGGTCTTTACGGGCCTACTAATTCTGGTAAGACTAGTTTAGCTAACAGAATATGTAAAGACTGGCTTGGAGAGAGTATTGAGATGGGAAGTGTTAGTAATATTCCTCATGAAACTAGAGAAATTCAATCTAAAGAAAAAGTCACCATAAAAAATAAGAATAAAAAATTAACTTTTAAATTAATTGATACTCCTGGAATTGCAACTAAGATAGATTACGAAGATTTCTTAAAATTTAAAGTAAAAAATAAAGATGCAAAAAATAGAGCAAAAGAAGCAACAAAAGGAGTTATTGAATCTATTAAATGGCTTGATAATATGGATGCAGTTGTTATTGTTTTGGATTCAACTAAAGATCCTTACAATCAAGTTAATATTACCATCATAGGAAATTTGGATGCAAGAAAGGTTCCATTTTTGATAGCAGCTAATAAAATAGATTTGAAAAATAGCAATGTTAAAAAAATACAATCAGCATTTCCACAATATAAAGTTGTTGGAATATCTGCTCAAAAAGGACATAACATAGACGAGTTTTATAACTCCCTATTAAAGTTGGTGAAATAAAATGTTAAGACTAAGATATGTAAAAAATTCGGAAATACAAGGATTAAGCGAAGAAGTAAAGATAAGAAAACTAATTAATTTCATTAAAGATGAAAAGATAGTTTTATTGGAGGGGGGATTAGAACCACAAGAAGAAGCTGAATTAATTAGAAGAACTATGGAACAAATTGATAGAAAATTTAAGGGAATAGAAATTGCAAGTATAAGCCCCGGAAATAAAAGAAGCATGAGCATAATGGAAAAATTAAAATTAAATATGAGTCAAATTTTGTTAGGCCATCAAGGGGGTTTTACTATAATTGGTCCTGCAACTATTATTAAAGAGATTAAGAAAGATCCTTATAATATTGAGTTGCTAACAAAAGGTAAAAAAAGATAATGATTATAAAAACTTGTGAATTATGTAAAAGAACTATAAAGACGAAATTCTTAACAAAACGTTTCTGTAATAGTACTTGCCAGAAAAGAAATTATAATATGGGAGATGATGCTAAAGAAAGAAATAGAATATATATGAGAAATTACAGAAAAGATAATCTAGAATGGAGAGAAAAACATAGAATTCTGGCAATAACAAGGTATAGAGAAAAAAGAAGAGAATATTGGAAAGAATATGGAAAAAGATTAGAAGTTAGAACTAGAATAAATGAAAAGGAAAAATCAAGGAGAAAAACAGATTATGAATTTGCAGTTAGAGAAAGACTTAGACGTTCTTTACGTCATGCCTTAAGTAGATATTCAAAAACAGGAAAAATAGCGAGTTCTAAAAAATATGGAATTAATTGGGTTGAGGTAATTGAAAGCTTAAAACCCTTTCCAACAAATTTGAAGAATTTTGAAATCGACCATATAATTCCGTTGCGCACATTTAATCTTACAAATTTTGAAGAGATTAAAAAAGCTTTTTCACCTTCGAATTTACAATGGTTAACAATAAGTGAAAATAGAAAAAAATCTGGAAAATTGATTACACCAAATAAACTTTATAAGGATGAAGATCTAAATAATAAGGATTTAAAATGCACCAATGTGTGAGATGTAATACTTTTTATGATGATGGATGTAAAGAATTGCTTAAAGGATGTTCTAATTGTGGTGGAAGATTTTTCTTTTTTATTAAAAAAGAGAATCTAAAAACTGCTGAAAAGATAACTGAGAATTTAAGTATAGAAGATAAAAAACAAATAGAAAAAGATGTATTTTCTATGATAGATTATGAAGGTTCTGAAAGTCCGGTTGTTCTTGATTTAGAAAGTATAAGAATATTGGCTCCTGGTAAGTATGAATTAGATATAGTTAAATTATTGCAAAAACATCCCTTAATTTATAGATATGAAGAAGGGAAGTATATTATTGATTTAGAAACTTCTTTTAAAGATGGAAAAGATCTGGAAAAAGAAGCAAAAAGAGGTAAAAATGCTGGAAAACACAAGGAAAAATCTCCTATGGATTCTTAAAGAAGGGAGAAAGGCTGTATCAAAAGAAGATACTGTAAGATTAAGTGATTTAAGCAACCATACAATTCATGATACTTCTATTTTGCAAGATCCTAATTCAACACAAGTTGCTATTTTAATGTATTCTTTATTTAAAATATTTGAGAGAAAAACAAAATATAGTGAGTATAAAGATTGGCCTATTTTTTATAAAATACTAGAAAAAAATTTAACAGATGCTGTTTTCTTTTTATCTAAGAAAAATTTTAGAGATTATGAAGTTGCTATAAGAAATATACTGCAGAGTGTGGACAAACTTGAAAGCCATTTAAAAGAGTATATAAAAGATGTAATTGAGAGGGCTAAAATTAATAAGGGATCAAGAGTTTACGAACATGGTATTTCTATAGGTAGAACTGCTGAACTTTTAGGAATAAATGCTTGGGAATTAATGGAATATGTTGGTAAGACTGGAATTTCTGATGTGAAATATTCTATTACTAAGAATATAGAAGAAAGATTAAAGTTTGCAAGGAGCTTATTCAAATGAGAAGCTTAATTTTTGATACTAGTTCAATAATAACACTTGCCATGAATAATCTATTGGATGTATTGAAAGAATTAAAAAGTAAATTTGATGGAGAATTTTATATTAGCGAGGCTGTAAAAAAAGAACTTATTGATTATCCATTAACAACAAGAAGATTTAAATTAGAAGCTTTGATAACACAGGAGTTATTAACAAGTAAAATTATTAATCTTAATCCAGATAGAAAAGCAAAAGAAAAAGCAATTTATCTATTAGATTTAGTTAATAGAATTTATAAGACTGATAGGGGATATATAAAAATTTTGCATGCTGGAGAAGTAGAATCTTTAGCACTAGCAATTATATTAAATTCTGATGCTTATGTTGTTGACGAAAGAACTATAAGGGTATTAATTGAAAATCCAGATTCCTTATTGAGATTATTAGAAGAAAAACTGCATACTAAAGTTTCTTTGAATAAAGAGAATTTGGATAAATTAAGAGAAGAAGTTAAAGATTTAAAAATTATAAGATCTACTGAATTGTCTGTGATTGCCTATGAGAAAGGTCTCCTTGATAAGTATATTAAAAGAAATAACAGCATTGAAAAAGAATTGAAGAGGACTTTGTTGGATGGATTATTATGGGGATTGAGACTAAAAGGATGTTCTATTTCAACTGATGAGATTGAAAACATTTTAAAGTTAGAAAAGGTATAATTATTAATTTTTTTTAGCAATTACTTCTTCTGAACGTTTTAGTAATCTCTTATGAAATTCATGAACATAAGATGACACAGATAATCTCAAAGTTATTTCTAGTTTATCATAGAAAGTAAAGCTTAAATAATCATATTCTATTAGATTTTATAATGGGGATGTAGTTTAACTTGGCAGAGCGGCCGATTATTAAAGCCGAAGCTCCAGACCGGTTGATCTGGGAAAGTGTAAGATAATCTTTCACTTCAGAAATTCAAATCCCAGCATCCCCATTAAATCTTTATATTTTTTAATATTTCTATTATTTTTGGATCCTATCGTACTCCAAAAAAATTTAACATTTTTATTTCTAATAACTACATCATAACCATAAAATCCATTACTTTCTTTTTTTGTTATAAAAGAAGGAATACCTAAAATATTTAAACTAGAGTGGATTTCTTTTGCAAAATTCTGATGTTTTGTGCATATTTTAATTAAAAGATATTTATATTTTCCATATTTTTGTAAGGTAACACAACCATCTGTATCAAATAAACCTCTTAAAAATACCTTTAAAAATTTATCATTATTTTTAATATAACTTGGTATTGAAAGATCTTTTTTAAGTCCATCTTCTATATTTAAGTAATTTTTATAATAATAAAATAAATTTTTTGATCTGAGCCTTAATACAATCGAATTACTATTAGAATTTATTAAAATTTTAAATTTTACATTAAACAAATTGAGTAGTAAATTGTTTATATAATCCATATATTCTTTGTCTTTTTTTAAGTTTCCACAATAAAGAATAGTATAGTTATTTTTCTTATCTTTACATAATGAACCGTCTCCTAAATGAATACCAATTAATTCTGCTGTTTTTATTGATATTGTTCTTGGTAATTTAACCTTCGTTAACGATTTCGACATTTTATATTAAAATAAATGTGTTTTATAAACTTGGCGGAGGCGGTTGGCAAAGTGGCAGAAATAGTTTTTACTTTGCAATAGATACTACTTTATTTTATGATTAGAGATTAGTAAGTTTTATATATTATTTATTTGACCTAAACAAGCTTTTAAAAAAATGAATAAAATTTTCAGAAATATTTTATATACTACTCTTTTTGGTAGTTTATTAACTTGTGCTCCTACTAAACAAGAGATTAAAACTCCTTCTCAGATTATAAGAGAATTAGAAAGAAAAGTAGACGATAGTTTTTATCAATGGGATTTAAGAGAAAAGAAAGTTAAACAAGAACAAATAAAACCTAGAGAAAAAGTAATTAAAATTGGTAAGAAAAATAAACAAAATCATAGACCTCTTGTTATTGGAGATATAACTGTAAAGAAAAATAAATCTAAACCCATCGTTGTTGCGAATAAAAAACCTAGGGTAACCGATAGTAAAAGTATTAATGAAAGTTCATATTATCCTATTATTGAAAATTTTTGTAATACTCATCATATCGCTGTACTAGATAAGTATGATTGTTCTTCGTTGCTTAAATCTATTATAAAAAATGAATCTAGTTGGAATAGAAAAGCGGTTTCTTATACCGGTGCAGCAGGTTTAATGCAATTGATACATAGCACTGCAAAAATGTATAATCTACACGTTCCAAACTACGGAAAAATAACTGTAAAAGCTTGTTACTATGAATACGAATTAGGAGATAAAATTAAAAGAGAAATTATCTCAGGAACAAAGAGTGAAAGGATATCTAGATGTAATAGTTGTATGAATTCAAAAGGAGAAAGGCCGTATTTAAAAAATTGTAATTATAAAACCGATGAAAGATTTAATGCGAAAAAAAATATAGCAGCAGGAGCAAATTATTTTTTAGTTCTTCTTGATCAATTTGATGGAAATCTAGAATTTACTGCGGCAGCATATAATTGGGGAGAAAAAAAAATAAGCAGAAATTGTCCAAGTGCTTATAAAAAACATAAACTTAAAGCTTGCAATGGGCATGTTCCACCCCAAACTAAAGACTTTGTTAATGATGTTTTAGATTATTATTATTTATACTCTTCTAAAGGCAATTCAATTTCTTATAAAAAATGAAAAAGTCTATTTTACCATTAATTTTTGCAGGCATTTTACAAGGTTGTGCAAGTTTTGGGAGCATTGTTAATAGTCCTAAAATTGAAGATTGTTTTAGTGAAATAGAAAGTACAGAAAAAGATAAAAAATATGGCTATTATTTAGAATATAATTCTAAGAGTTATAAAGATAATTCTGTTGGACCCCTTGAAATAAATGGTAAGAGGGGATTTAAAATTCTTTTAGGTAATAGAGAAGGATATGATGCTTTGTCTGTATTAAGCAAGGATATTGAAGATTCTTTTGATTCTCAACTTAATAATTATTTCAACTTAATTGATTATGATATGATAAAAAAAGAGAATCTAGCAACAAGGGCCATATTATTTGGACATGAAAATGATCTTTATTTATTTTTTGCTGATGCTGAATCGAAAGAAACACACTTATACAAAATTTATAATTCTAAATCTTGTTGTAATAGAACTTATAAGATTGGTGATTTTGAAATAGATTTTAGCAAGAATAATAGAGATATTTTAAGTAATATTAGTAAAAAGAAAGAATATCCTCAAGTACCATTTTATACTGATGTTATTGAGAATAATACACAATCTATAGAGCAAATATTAAGTACCATTTCTAAGTAACAAAAATAGAAAGGTTTATATATAAGATGTATCACCTTAAGGTGACAATATGTTTAATGCAAAATGATATTGAATAAATTACCAAAATCAATTAAGAATTTAGCACTTGTTTTAACTAGTGCAGGCATTCTTGGAGCTAGCGGTTGTGCAGTTAATAAAACACTTGTAACTCCCAAAAAACAAGTAGAAAAGAATTTTAAAGAATGTTATAAAAGTGGAGAAGAAGTTATATTTACTAGAAGTTTTCCTGCATCAATTAAAGATTGTGGATTTTCTGGAATAGATTTAAAAATAGGCAAAAAACATCTTTATGTTCCAGGATTAGAAGAAAAAACAAGTCAAATTTGTGTAAAAAATGCAAATAAAGATTATGAAATTAAGGGACATCATACTCACAAAGAACCAGGTACAGATAAGAATACAAGAGATGTTATAGCACAAGATAAAACAGATAAATCTTTTATTTATTATCATCAATCAGGTAATGAAGGAAAATTATTAAGATTAGACGAAAGAAACTGTGATGTTAATAAAGTGATTGAACTTATAACTGGAGCCCCTGTTGATACTGGTTTCGTTAATGCTAAAAATGTTGATTATCCTAATGGTACTACTGTAGTAAATAGCAAAATAGAAGTATCAAAAGAAGTAGCAGTCAAAACGGGGAATATTACAATAGATGATTTATTAAGTATAGAAGAACCTTTATTTGAAGGGGCAATTGATTCTAATTATAAAGTTAATAAAAACAATAAAGTTTATTCTTTAACTTTAACACCTGTAAATAAACAAGATAAAGAATCTGTTTTGCTTTCTAATAATTTGAAATTTGATGGTGTTTTAAAGAGACTTTCAAAAACTATAGAAGAAGAAAATATGCTTAAATATTATGAGCTTAGTGCAGATACATTAAGTAGATATTTAGAAAAAAGCACCGGAAAAGACAATATTCCTAATAAAGTAATAGATTTAAAAGATAAAAAATATAAGAAGATAAAAGAAACAGCAAAGAATAAAACACTAAAAGTTTTGAAAGATGAAAAATATTCAAAATTAGGTCTTAAAGAAAAGGCATTAGTAAAAGAAGGAATTTATCAAAAGAATTTAATAAACGGATTAATTGATGCCGGATATGAAGGTATTGCTTTTACACATACTACTAATGGTAACAGGGTATTAAGAAACTTTACTAATCCTATGTTGGTTTCTAAAGATTTTTTAAATAATTCTGATAGTTATACTATTAAACAAGGTATAAATAAAAAAGTTTATGTTTCTCAAAGTTTAGAAGGTGGAAGATTTGGAGAGCTTATATATCAACCTAATAGTACAATTGAATATAATGCTGGTGAACTTGCTAAGATAATCAGTGGAGAAAGAATATTAGAACTTAAAAAAGATATTCCAACTAAAGTTACTGTTACAAAATCTAAAGAAGAATTACAAAGACCAAACAGAATGGGAGTTGAATATGGAGTAATATTCGGAAGTCCTTTGAATACACAAATGGTTAGTGTTAATTATCTTAGAGATTTAAACGAATGGTTAAGTCTTGGTGGAGAGTTTACTTATGTTCCAAGTCAAAGAAAGGATTTAGGAAGTGTTGTTAAAAATACTTTACCTAACCCAAATGATCCTTTAAAATTAAAAGGAAGAAGCGAAACCGATACAACTTATAGTGTTGGTGGTTGGGGTGTAGCTATTAATCCATGTTTAAAATTAGGACCTCTTGGTATTTGTGGTAGTATTGGATATATGTCTTTACCTGAAGAGAATGTTATTGAAAGAACTGAAGGATTATATGCTGGAGAAGAACTTGTTGAAGGAAAAACAAATCAAAAATACAAATCAAATTTAGAAGGCAAGAAAGATTACTTAACTACCGGTGGAAAATTATCAATTGGAACTAAGAAATTTGGTTTAAGTGCTAGTGGTGGAGCTTTGACAGTTGGAGACAAATCACCTAAAGGATACTTCAGGGGTGGTGTATATTATAAATTTTAACCATGAAAAAAATTTATTCAGTTTTTTTATTTTTAGTAATGATTTTCTTAGCTTTAGCTAGTGTTGAAGCTGTTGTATGGTATAAAGATGGTTTTGTTTGGACTTCTAATAATGCTAAAGAAATAACAATATATAATGGACAAAGTGCAGAATTTGTAACTGGAGCTTTTACTTCTGGAGAGAATATAGTTCACATGGATGTTGATGTATTAACACCTGGTGGATATATTGTAAGTCATGCTGAAAATAGAGACGTTGATGTTTCTAGTATTACTGGTTATGAAGAAGTAACTATTAATTCTAATGATTATCATAATTCTTTTGGAACCTTTTTAATAAGAACAACTTTAAGCGATGATTTCCCGGATCAAGAAGTTAGTTTTATCACTTTAAATGTAATTAGTTATGCAAGTGGAGATAATGATAATGATGGTGTTGATAATTCTAATGATAACTGTGCTAATACTCCTCAAGGAGAATTTGTTAATGCAGAAGGATGTTCATGTTCACAATTATCTGGTTATCCTAATTTTAATGATGGAAATGTTTGTACAACTGACTTTTGTGAAGCTGGTGTAGTTTCTCATCAGAATATGAATGGAAACTATTTATGGAGAGTGTGCGGAACAGATGATTGTCAAGGAAATAATTA
>Ga0210057_1006919_pt1 | contig 13966 bp, 11 predicted proteins | sample CryGeyCG2114_010_2_FD_183968 | JGI IMG/M metagenome (GOLD analysis project Ga0210057, IMG submission 183968) | Groundwater microbial communities from aquifer - Crystal Geyser CG10_big_fil_rev_8/21/14_0.10 (SPAdes) (version 2) | ecosystem: Environmental > Aquatic > Deep subsurface > Groundwater ... | reverse complement strand
AAAAATGAGGGGAACAACTCTACTTTACCCTCAGCTATGTACTCGTTGTATACACCTGATGTAATTGTAACTAGTATAACAAGTAAACCAGCCCAAAAATTCCCGCCTGACTTTCTAGTGAGGCTCCATATTTGTAATAATAAGACTGCTGCAACAGAGTACAGCATAGGCTTAATGGAGTAATCTGGAGCTAATTTATATATGGTGCTCATCAGAATTTCGAAAACAATTCCAATTTGAGCGAAATTTTCGTAGGTCCCTGGCATAACTCTTAATCTGTCGGAAATAGATAGCATTTTAGGATACGCTAAGTAAAAAGCTTCAGCGTCGCCATAAGGTTGAGCCATTAACCAACGAGCAAAGTATCCCAATACTAAGTATAGGACGAGAAAAACACAGGCATTCTGCAAAAAGCTGTTCTTTAAAAAACTGTCATAACAAGCTCTTACTGAAGAAACAAAAATAGAATGATAGTAAATTAAAAATAAAAAACCCAATGAGAGAATAGCCACTACAACTGAATATTTAAAAAGGCCAAGAAGTGCCAGTAAGATAAAAAACTGTGAAAAAAGGGCCAAAGTAATGGGGTACCCTACCGTATAAATACTCTTTAGTTCCAACTTTTGAGAGATAAAAACAGACCAGCCTAAAAAGCTAAGGACAACAATAGAACCAATGATTAGTTGAATAATAAAATCATTCATTGGGCTGATACCTAGCGGACAGAAACTCCTGTCTCCACTCAAAAAAAGTTTTTACTACAGATGACTCTTTAAGCTTATCGGGAGCGAAAACAAAACCGGTATCGGACCAGGTAACCAGGGTTGCAAAAACAATCCAGATAATGAAGAGGGTCTGATAGAAAATAGATTTAGACACCTAAGCTCTCCTCTCCGACGGAGATATGGATCTATAAGCGATCACCAATTGTTCAGTAACACGTGGCCATGTAAAATGGGTTTTTATAGTTTCTCGAGCAACTTCAGATATCCTCTGACGCCTTTGTTTGTCCAATAATAGATCAATAATTTGCGCGGCAAGAAACTGTGGCTGTGCAGGAGGTACCATAATTAAATTTTCATTGGGACGCAAGACACCTTCTCCATAGGCGTTCTCATTGGAGCAAGAGATAATCGTTTTTCCTGCAGCCATAGCCTCTAAAGAAGCAATCCCTAGACAGGTATTCTCAGGCGTATTTTGGTTTAACCAATGCACTTCCATCTCTGATATCTGCAATAAAGCTCCTATTTCTGAGTGCGGCAATGGACCAGTAAAAATCACATTCTGCTCTAACCCCAACTTCTCGACTTGTCTCACAGGCACTTGTGTTGCCACAGCTCCGACGATGAGTAATTTTGCATTAGGAATTTTAGCCAAAACTTCTGGCATGGCTGCAATCAAATCTTTTCGATCACGAATAGCATGAACATGTCCCAATGAAAGAATGACTTTAGAATCGTTTAATTTGTATTGCCTCTTCAATCTCTCCACGACTTCAGCCTGCTGATCATTTTGAGGAATAAGAATTCCGTAGGGAATAATGGGGCTTTTTTGAATATGAAAAGCTCTTTGAGCATAATTTTTCATGATCAAATCAGGACTGATCACAAGATCACACTGAGACACCACTTTCTTTTTTAAAAAAATACGGTCAGCGGGTGATAAAATCGAATTATAAAGTCCATTGGAATGCTCAATAATTGTATGTAAAGTGAGCACAAGAGGAATTTTAAATTCCTTCTTCATACTGACAGCCATAAAAGCGAGATCAAACATATGATTGTGAAGATGAAGCATCTCTGGCTTAAAAGACTGAAGAAACTTTCGAACCCTTTTTTTATTTTTGGGATTATAGGTCCAGTTAAGCCATGGAAAGTTCAAAGATATTTCCATTTTAGGTAGCCTGAGGCTTGGGAGTCGCATGAGTGTGACTCCCTTGTCTTCGGTTAAAAGTGGCTGATCTTTTTCTAGTTGAGCTGTGATGACTGCTACCTCATGACCTTGTCGAACAAGCTCCTGGGCCAAGTAAAATACGTGAGTTGAAGACCCACTGACCACCGGAGGATATAAATTAGAAAACAAACAAATTCTCAACTCTTATCCCTCTTCCCTGATCCGTAATATTTTTGCTGGATTTCCCGCCACAACATTATATGGCTCCACGCTTTTGGTGACAATGGCCCCTGCTCCCACTTGAGCTCCTTTACCAATAGTAATTCCTGGCAAGAGTATAGAGCCAACGCCTATATCTGCATCGTCTTCAATCACTACTGGAGCAAATTCTATCCGCGAATGTAGTATAGGCTTTTGACGCCCTTCCTCACCGTGAGTTGAGGTGATGATCATGACTCCCGGACCAATACCAACGTTACTTCCAATTTCAATGCCACCGGCACTATGGAAAAAACATTTTTGCCCTATCCATGTGCCACTTCCAATTTGCATTTTATTTTTATGGTAAGCTTTTAAGATTGTTTGATGGCCAATGTAGACATCGGATTCTATCCGAATATTTTCTGGATGAAAAACAAGGACCCCTGGTTCAATAACAACACGAGACCCTAACAACTCAAAGTCCTCTAAAGAAAATATTCCGCTACCATGGGACTCACGATGCAAAGACATTAGAGAGATTCCTCCATTGTTTTTACAACCTGAAGTTGTTCGTCCTCTGTCAATCCAGGATACAATGGCACACTGATTGATCGTCGATAGACATCCCAAGCATTGGGAATATCAGTTTCTGCATATTTATATTTTTGCTTAAAAAAGTCAGTGAGAGGCATGCAGTAAGTGCCTATGGTCACTTCAACTCCAGCGCTTCTGACTCGAGCGATAAACTCCCGTTGCTTTTCAGCGCCTGCAGATAAATAGTCTGCAGGTAACATGACCACATAAGATTGGTAACTGTGCTTTGCCAGAGGTAATGTTTTAGGAGTTATAAATGAAGTTTTCTCAAATATGTGGTCATATTTTTTTGCCAAGAGATTTTTATTTTCTAAAATACTTTCCATTTTTTTTAGTTGCACACGTCCAATAGCTGCTTGAAATTCTGTCATTCTGTAATTTAAACCAGCCATCTTAAAATGAGGAGTACTGCTCAAAGGGTCCAACCCGTGATTTCGTAAGGACCTCAACTTATTGGCAAGGGCCTCATCTTTTGTTGTGAGCATCCCGCCCTCGCCGGTCGTGAGACTTTTTCTGGGGTGAAAGCTGTAACATGCTAAGTCTGAAAAGAAGCCCGAGGGCCTTCCATTCCACCGAGAACCGAAAGCACAGGCAGCATCTTCTATAATTGGAATATTATAAGTTTGGGCTAAGCTAGAAATCGCCTCCATATCAGACATCTGACCAAAGGTATGAACAGGTAAAATAGCTTTTACTTTTTTATTATTCGCTTGCAACTGTGCCAATGTTTTTTCTAAAGCCCGAGGAGAGATATTAAACGTATCCACATCTATATCAACAAAAACGGGCGTGGCTCCTCGAAGAGCGATAGCCTCCACTGTGGCCACAAAAGTGAAGGGTGTGGTTATCACCTCATCCCCAGGGCCGATATCCAATGCCATTAGTGCTAACACCAAGGCATCTGTGCCATTGGCGCAGGTCACCCCATGGGAAACCCCTACATAGTCTTTCAATTTCTGTTCCAGTAACTCCACCTCAGGCCCTAGGATATAGCGACCATGATGAAGGACCTCCTGGATATTAGCAAAAAGAGTTTCCTTCAATCGCTCTTGTTGGCGTTTTAAATCAATAAACTCCATGAAGCTCCTCACTAGTAGCGGCTACTGAGCCCAATCTTAAACCTGAGCCAACTTCATCATAAAGTTCACCTGTTGCTGGGCATTTCCATTGCTGGCCAAATCGCTCTAGCTTTTTTCCATAGCGGCCCATCCATCCAATATGCTTCGCAGGGACACCACCCACTAAAGCATAATTAGGCACATCACGATTCACCACTGCTCCGGCAGCCACAAAGGCATACTCTCCAATAGTCACTCCACAAACAATGGTGCAATTTGCTCCCAAAGTCGCACCTTTCTTCACGAGCGTTTTTTTATATTCTTTTTTTCTCGAAATATGTGATCGAGGATTATAGACATTGGTAAACACCATACTAGGACCACAAAAAACATCGTCTTCTAAGACCACGGCATCGTAAATGGAAACATTATTTTGCACACGAATATTGTTTCCCAACCGAGCGCCACCACCTACATAGACTCCTTGGCCTAAAACACAGCGTTCGCCAATGGTTGACCCTGCCTCTATGTGAACCCAGTGCCAAACCTTTGTTCCAGCTCCTACCTCGGCACGAGAGCTAACAATTGCAGTGGGATGCACGGTCACATCTCTTGGGTTTAACCAATTTTTAAAACGCGCTATTAAAGACGCCAATAGTTTACTCCAATTTCTTTAAGATGCTCTTTAGAAAAAATAGCTTTCACATCTAACAAGGTACCCTTCTCACACATCAATGATTGTATTTTTTGGGGAGACATTTTTTTAAAAGTATCGTGGGCTACGGCGACAACAAGCGCCTCTGCCGGCTGTAGGTCCTCGAAAGGCACAAGGTCAATACCATACTCTTCTTTCGCATCCTCAACATTCACATACGGATCACAAACTTGAACCTCAACTCCGTACTCCTTTAGGCCATGAATGATATCAATCACTTTGCTATTTCTAAGATCAGGACAATTCTCTTTAAAAGTTAAGCCCAATACTGTTGCACGAGTTCCTAAAATGGGGAGGCCCTTCAAAGCCATTTGTTTAATAGCTTTAGAAGCAATGAATCTTCCCATATTGTCATTAATTCTTCGACCTGCCAAAATCACTTGGGGATGATAGCCCATTTTCTCTGCTTTATGTGTTAGGTAATAGGGGTCCACACCAATACAGTGGCCACCCACAAGACCGGGTGTGAATTTTAAAAAGTTCCACTTTGTTCCAGCAGCCTCTAAAACAGATTTTGTATCCACTCCCATCAAGTCAAACAGAACAGCTAACTCATTCATAAGAGCCACATTCAAATCACGCTGTGTATTTTCAATCACCTTTGCAGCTTCTGCCACCTTGATGGACTCAGCTTTATGAACCCCTGCGGTCACAACTGTGCCATAGACGTTTGCCACTCTCTCCAAACAATCAGCATCTTGCCCTGAAACTACTTTTTTAATTTTTTCAAAGGTGTGCTCTTTATCCCCTGGATTAATACGCTCAGGACTATAACCCACTTTAAAATCACGTCCTGCTACTAAACCCGACACGCGCTCAAGAACAGGAATACAGTCTTCTTCGGTACAGCCAGGATAAACAGTGGACTCATAAACAACCACATCCCCTGCTTTTAGAATTTTACCTAGAGTTTCAGAGGCCTTTAGAAGTGGGCCAAGATCTGGCTGTTTAGCGACATCAATGGGAGTGGGAACCGCAACAATGTGAAAATTAGCTTCTTTTAAAACATCTAGCTGATCTGTCACAATCAAAGAAGAAGACTTAAGTTCATCAGCAGTGACTTCTTTTGTACGATCTATGCCACTTTTTAGTTCGCCAATGCGCTGAGAGTTAATATCAAACCCGATTGTTTTAAATTTTTTTGAAAAGGCCACGGCTAGAGGTAAACCCACATAACCAAGACCAATCACTGACACACAGTCCTTCAAAGTCTCCTCCGGAAAGTTTGAAATCTAGAACATATAGCAGAATGGTCAATCAATCATTGGAAATGCACCCTACAGAAAGGCTATTTATGCTAAGCGTTACTGTTGCTAAAAGCTCCCGAGTCTGCCAAGCCTAAGAGGAATGATTAAAAGGTATCGAGTTCTTATCAATGGACTGACTGCTAAAAAAGGGGGTGGACCTACCCACCTCAAGGCTTGGCTTAAGGAGCCCCTACCCAAAGAGCTTGAAGTCTATTTGCTAGCTCCACCCGAACTGCAAATTGTAAATTCCAACATAAAACGAATTCCAACTTCTACTAAACTCAATCACCCACTCAAGAGAATGCTATGGGAGTACCTGGTATTGCCTTACTACATTTGGAAGTTCAAAATAGATCTTGTTTTTAACATCACTACAAATCTTAGTTTTTTACCCTTTCAGCAAAAAGTAAAACAGATTATCATGTTTAGAAACATGGCACCCCTTGAACCACGCCTTGCCCAAATGGGTCCACTGAAAACACGTCTACGCTTAAAGTTTCTTAAAAATTTATATCGTCGAAATATGAGGTCCAGTAAAAAAGTCATTTTTCTTTCAGAGTTTGCCAAACAACAGGCCTCCAAGGTTGCCTCTATGGACTTTGACCAACACCCCATTATCCCCCATGGCATTTCTTCCATTTTTTTTGATAGTTCCCCCAATGTTTTAGATTGGCTACCCTCAAAGCCTTATTGGATTTATGTCTCTAGTTTTGATTTTTACAAAAATCATCTGGAAGTGATCGACGCCTATTACTTATTAAAACAAGAACGAATAGATCTACCACCACTGCTTTTTGTTGGCCCTCCTAATAACTTGTACTATCAAAAAGTTCTTCATAAAATTCATGCCTATGGATTGGAAAATGAAATCATTGTGAAGCATGAAGTGCCCCATGAGGATTTACCTACTGCCTACAAAAATGCTTCTTTGATTCTATTTTGTTCTACATGTGAGAACTGCCCCAATATTCTTTTGGAAGCCATGGCCTCTGGACAACCAATTCTCTGCTCTGAATTAGCTCCCATGACAGAGTTTGGCCAAAGTTCTGTGTACTATTGCGATCCTTTTAACCCCTTAGATATTGCCTCGCAGCTAAAAAACTTTTTAAATCCATCCAATAAATCTTCACCTCTTTCTGTCTCTTCCCAAGAACTAGCTCAACAGTACTCTTGGCAAAAAACAGCCTCTAAAACTTGGCAAGTCGTACTACAAGAGTTGGAGAGATCCTAAATATGTGTGGACTTCTCGGATGGTTTTCAAAGGGTGACAGTCACAAACCTCAGAGTTTTTCACAAGCTTTAGAGCTTATTCGCCACAGAGGTCCTGATGCCACACGTATAGAGCAGGGGGACCATTTTGCTTTTGGACATCATCGCCTCTCCGTACTTGATCTGGATTCCAGAGCTCACCAACCAATGTGGAGCCAGGATCAACGCTATGTTATTATTTATAATGGTGAAATTTATAACTATCGTGAAGTCAGAAAGCAACTAAGCCCTCCTATGGGAGGTTGGCGCACCAACTCCGATACGGAAGTTATTCTTGAACTCGTCATACAAAAAGGAACTCAAGGTCTTGAGCTATTGGAAGGCATGTTTAGTTTTGGACTCTTAGATACCCAAAAACAAGAAATTCTCCTAGCGCGAGACTCATTAGGAACAAAACCTCTTTATTATTTTCAAACAAAAGAAGAGTTATTTTTTGCCTCACGCCCAGGCCCCCTTTTAAAACTTCAAAATCACCATGAATTTGACTCCCAAGGTATACGCTACTTCTTAGACCTTGGTTTCTTTCCAAAAGAAATGACAGCTTGGAAAAATATCAAGAAGCTTCCAGCAGGTCACTTTCTCACTTTAAAATCTGATGGGGCATTAACAGTAAGTAAATACTCCACACTATTTGAAACAGTTCCTAACTATTCTTTAAGTATGAAAAGCTTTGCGAAGATTAAAGATGAAACAGAAGAGGCATTGATCCGATCTGTTCAACAAAGACTCATTAGTGACGTTCCTGTGGGCGTCTTTTTGTCTAGTGGTATAGACAGTGGACTCATTGCTGCCATTGCAACAAAATTCAATCCCAATATCACTGCTTTTACAATTGGGTTTGAAGACGAGGAGTTTAATGAACTTCCTTTAGCCACAAAGCTTGCTCAGTTTCTTCAGCTTCAACAAATTTCAGAGATCGTGACTCCCAAAAAATTATTAGAGGAGCTTCAACTTTTTGAGACCACACAAGATGAACCCTTTTTTGATTACTCTCTCCTTCTTGTACGAATCATTTCAAAAATTGCTAAACAACATGTCACTGTGGCATTGGGCGGTGATGGTGGCGATGAGCTATTTGGTGGTTACAAATACTATCGCTGGCTCAGCTACTTTGAAAGTGTAGAAAAAATTCCCTTAGCCTTACGACAATGCATTTCTAAAGCTGTGCCCCCAAAATCTCATCGATTGCAACTCATGTCTCAGCTGCTGAAGCAAAATACTGCCCCAGAAGCTTTTTACTTTATGCGCAGTCTTAATAAAGATCTTGAGCTGCCTTTAAATTCAGAGATATTGACTCATACGGAGTCTGGAAAAGATCTCTTTCTACGATATGCTAAAGACAACAAAGGTCTACAGCCTCTCGATATTGCCATGCGATGGGACCTCGAATACACACTTCCCGATGATTACTTACAAAAATTGGATATGGGCTCAATGGCCTACTCTTTAGAAGCGAGAGAACCATTTTTAGGAAAAGACCTCGTGCGCTTAGCTTTACAAATGCCTCACAGCTTTAAAATTCATAAGGGACTAACAAAGTATATTCTTAGAGAGATTGCAAAAAAATATTTACCACAAGAAATTCAAAACAAACATAAATCTGGATTTGAAGTTCCCATGAAACATTGGATAAAAACTGAGCTCAAAGAGCAAGTCAGTCGTTCGCTTAAAAAGTCTTCTCATTTCATTGATTCAAATAAAGCTAGAAAATTACTGCAATGCCATCTGGATGGAAAAAGAAACACCCACTCACTCCTCTGGGCTACTTACAATATTTCCAACCTCAGCTGAAACTACGAAAACCGACCAATAGAAAGGTAGGATTTTTTTGCCAATTTAAAAATAGGCGAGCGATTATCAACCACTTTTCGAAACATCTGCTCCCCAGAACTGATCATTTTATGCTTTAAATATGCCCAGGGATCTCGAGAAGAATAAGCTTTGAAATAAGCATTCAATTCTTGTTCTGTTTTTGCTAACCCATTATCACCATATTTTCCAACCACCGGTGTAAAGTCGGGATAGAGGCTAGGATGCTTCCAAGGTCCTATGAAAGTTGTTTTCATAAAATTGCCGATCAAAAGATCATCAAAAATATTATATTCCACCGTTGTCATTAAAGAATTTCTGGGAACATCAAATTGTATCCCCAGAGCAATATCTTTATTTAAAAGAATATGATGTTTTTTTCCTCCGACAACAAAATCCACAAAGCCAATCTTTTTGGGTAAGTATTCAAAGGATTTAATATAAGCCTGAAGCTTGGCTATATCTTCCGCTTGCAAAGGAGTGGCCCAACTGTCATTGGCCTCTTCTGCTGTTACCACTTGAGCCTCGGTCACTTTAGGATCCAGAGTTGTTAGTTCTTTTTTTTCTACATCATAACGAATAAAAGCAGGCAAAATAGAAACACCCTGAGCTTTGCGAACAAAAAAACGATCTAAGGGAGTGGCATATTGATTGGCCCAAACACTGTCTGATCTTTGATATCTATGAAAACAACTAAAGGGCACAACGTACTTTGCACCGAAAAGCTTGGACCAAAACTCAACTTGTGCTACCACATCCACATTAAAACCCGCAGGGGTGATGAACTCTCCATTTTCAGTGTAGCAATTGATCATGTCCACATCGCCAAAACCAAAAAGCTTTAGTAAAAAATTATCCTTAAATGGAGCAATCACCCGACGCAAAAAACTAAGGGTATCTGTATTTCCTGTGTCATTTAAGTTGATAACAAGAGTTCCGTTTATATTCACCAGCAAAGCAGCATCTTGATTATAATCTGAGACACTCATAACACTGACATTTTTTGAAAGTGAGAACCACTGCCTTTCTGGTAAAACCGTGACATTCAAGCCTTGAGCCGTAAAGTCTTTGTATATTCTAGAGCCCACATGATCGGACAATAGAATTTTTTTAGAGGTAAAAAGATCTAAAGAATTAGGATTTAAGTGGTCGGGATGCCCATGGGAAAACCAAATAAACTCACTTTGCAAAATAGCATTTTTTTGTGTCTCAGGAATTTCATAGGGCAAAGTCCAGCTATCAAAATAAGCAGAACCATTCACCCAAGGGTCTGTGGTGATTAATGGTTTTCCGTCATAAACGATCAATGTGGCATTGCCAACAGTTTCAAAGCCCAACATCTTTTGGCTCCTTTGTACTCTTTCTCTGATTTTTTGTTTTTGCCAACTTCCATTGGCAAGATATCAACCAATACAGAGATTTTAGCCGATACTCAAAACCTTTGGCAGCTAGAGAATTTTGAAAATGAGACTTTGCTTCCCAAAAAAAACCTAAATTGAATTTTAAACTACCTAAAACATAGTTTTGCATTGCATAGGCCTCTGCACGCTCTGTCTCAGGAAGATCTACGATGTGACGGTCGAACACTTCCCTCACTCGCAGAGTCTGTAGCTCTGATGCCTTAGAGATACTGTCGTCTCCAACCCAGTAAGCACCTAAGGTTTGGGGAATACGATAGAACTGATCTGTCACCTTGGCCAGACGAAGCCAGAGATCAAAATCCTCAGCAGCAATAATACTTTTGTCCTCTAACACTCCACAAACATCTTCTAATTTTGACTTTCTCACAACAGAAGAAGAGTTATGAATTACATTGGAACAATAAAGTAGATTTTTAAAGGCAGGAGATTTTAAGTCTTTTCCGTAACTATTTTTTTTAATAATACCTTTAGAGCCATGAATATCTAAGTCATGAAAAAGTACATCTAACTGAGGCTTATCAGTGATAATTTTAATCACGGCCTCTAATTTGTGAGGATAAAACCAATCATCGGAATCTAAAAAACAAACCCATGGTGCTTCTGCTGTGATGATACCTCGGTTACGAGGCCTTGCTGGCCCACCCCAGTTGTCTTCATAAAGGTGCTGAAGCGACAATCTCTTAGCATACTTACCAATGACTTCAGACGTAGCATCCTTTGATCCATCATCACAGACCAGCACTTCGAAATCCTTAAAAGTCTGCTCACATAAAGATTCTAGGCATCTTTCTAAAGCTTTGGCTCGATTGTAAGTGGGTATAACAATGCTAAACTGAGGCATGAGCCGATCTTTCATGACCTTTGCCTTCACTTTGACTTTGAGCTAACAGTAAGTCTTTAAATCGCCCCGTATTTTGAGAGATCTCCACCCAAGGCCCCTCCTGCACAACACTGCCTTTTTCTAAAACAATAATACGGTCGCAAAACTGCAAAGTGCTTAGGCGATGAGCAATAGTAATAATAGAAATCTTGCCCTTCAAAAGCTCAATGGATTTTTGTATTAGCTTTTCAGACTCATTATCTAAAGAACTACTGGCCTCATCTAATATGAGAATTTCAGGCTTCATTAACAGGGCTCGTACAATAGCGATTCTTTGTCTCTGGCCACCAGAAAGTTGTGTCCCACGATCGCCAATGATCGTCTGATAACCTTTTGGCAAATTCTGAATAAAATCAGTCAATCCAACGTCTTCACAAACTTGTTCCAGTAACTTTATATTTTCACGATCTTCAGCAAAATAGAGTAGGTTTTCTTTTAAGGTGCCATTAATTAGTAGTGGTTCCTGGGCCACATATCCAATCTTTTGCCTCCACTGTTCCAAGCTAAATTGGCCTATATTTTTTTGATTTAAAAGAACCTCACCTGTGCTTGGGGTGATTAATCCAATAATGGTATCCACAAGAGTGGTCTTTCCACCGCCGGAGGTGCCAGCGATTCCAAGACACTCACCTTTTTTTAAAATAAATTGAAGATGATTCAGTACACCTTCTCTGCCTGAATAAGAAAAGCTGACATCCCTTAACTCGATGGATTCAAAACCATTAAAAGTTAGAGGATTTTTATTTTCAACCTCTCTATTTTCTCTAATCTCAGACAGAAACTTTTTTACAGCCTCAAAGCCTGGAAGGTTCAGCAAAAACTCATTCCAATAGATTTGAAACTCTTTTACTCGCGGCATAGTTCTTTGAAAAATAAGAAGAATGACCAGAAGATCTGCCCCAGGCATTTGTAAATAAGATTTACCAACCCAAATTAATAAACATAAAAAACCAATGGCTAAAGGCTCCATGACAGTTTTGATATAGGTTGTATTAAAACGGTAAAGCAGTGTTTCATGGGCCCATTCCTTAGAGGTTTTGGAAAAATGACCTGAAGCCACACCTTCTCTAGCAGAGGCTTTAATAATTTTTGCTGAACTTAAAAAATCACTCATGGCAGAAAACAAACTTTGGTTCATGGCAGAAATATTCTGACCAGACCTATAGCCTCTCACAACTCTAGATTTTAAAATGAGCATGAGTCCAGCGGCCCCTGCCATCACTGTTAAGGCCATCTTCCAATTAATGTTAAAACTCCAAAGGATGTAGGCCGTACTAATCAAGGACATACTCACAGCCAAAGTGAGTAGGTTAAATAATAATCCTACCCTCTCACATTCCTTGAAAATCAAATTTGTGAGCTCTGCTTGAGTGTGCTTTTGAAAAAACAGCCACTGACTTTTAAAAGCTCCCTCAAAAGACTGGGTTCTGAGATCATCCACAATTTTGATTTCTATTTTTGCTTCAAGAATTTGATAAACTCTCTGCAGCAGAGTGACAGTCACTGCCACGAAAAATAAAAGCCCAAGAACAGACCACAAGTGAACACCAACATGCAAAAAACCTAGAAACTGATCCACCCATCTCTGGATTGAAGATTGGCTTTGTTCCACACCCAGCAAAGATAAGAGGGGTATCAAGAGCATCATAGTTAAACCGTCAAGAATACCGTTCACTAGAGCTAAAAATGTAACTAATAAAGTTGGCCCTCGATAGTTTTCCCAAAGAAAGGAGATAAAAACTTTCATGGCCGAGGCTCTGGTGGGACCTTTGGAGCCGGAGGCACCTGATGTTGTAATTGATCTTCGACGTCATACATGAGCTGTAATAAACCCTGACCAAGATCATGATGACAGTCTCCGGAGTATCGAAAGGCCATTTTTGGTCGAAAAGTGTAAGGAGTCACAGAGTAATGATCTGTGTCTCCAGCTGGCACCTCTTGGTAAACAACCTCTAGCTGACGCCCACAAATTTCCTTCAGCATCTCAAGGAGCTCTTTAATTTTCAATCTCTGTTGGCCACTCAGTATGACATGCTGATTTTTATACTGGTCATTGAGCATGACCTCATAGGTGAACTGAGCTGCATCTCGCACATGAATGTACTCACGAATCTCTTCTCCATTACCCTGTCGCACGACCTTTTTATTTGTAAGAGCTTCTTTTACCAAGCGATAAACGGTATTGCGCTCATCCGCTCTGTCTCCATACAAAGAGCCATACCTCAAAACAGAATAGGGAATTTGGAATCGCTTAGAATAATCCTCAATAAACAACTCGCAGGCTTGCTTTGTAATGCGATAAATTGAACCAAACTCACTATAAACATAGTAAGTACTGGCAAAAATAAATCTCTTAGGAGGATGTGATTTTAGTGCTTCAAGAATATTTAAATTTCCAACAATATTAATATCAGCTGTGAGTTGTGGGTTTTGACGAGCCTCTTCTAAGTTCGCAATACCCGCAAAATTAAGAACATAGTCTTGGCCATGAATCGCTTCAGAAACAGCCTTAGAATCTCGAATATCTCCCTGAAGATATGTGTGATCAGGGTTTTGGAAGGTGCTAGTTTTTAAATCAAAAATCGTGACCTTTAGACCACGGGAGCTTAAAGCGTCAGCCACGTGACTCCCTAAAAACCCTGATCCTCCAAAAACAATAGCTCTCTGCATAAAGTTGCTATACCCCACTTTAACTTTCTCCTCGAGCATTTCATTTTTTTGAGAAGAAAGTTTCTTAGCATGACGACTTGCGTCTAAATTCTCTTATCCAAATCAATACATTGAGCAATAATATCGTCCACATCAATGTACCTATAAACTCCCGCGCGGCCAATGGAGTGCACATTTTTGGGTAAATTATCCAAATACTTTTGGGCCTT
>Ga0210057_1006918_pt1 | contig 13968 bp, 12 predicted proteins | sample CryGeyCG2114_010_2_FD_183968 | JGI IMG/M metagenome (GOLD analysis project Ga0210057, IMG submission 183968) | Groundwater microbial communities from aquifer - Crystal Geyser CG10_big_fil_rev_8/21/14_0.10 (SPAdes) (version 2) | ecosystem: Environmental > Aquatic > Deep subsurface > Groundwater ... | reverse complement strand
TCTCAATTAGGATACTACAACGGAAACGATATTTGCAATTTCCCTTGCCTCATTTTAGAAGATTATTTTTTGTCTTTTAAATCTATTTTTAATGCTCAAAAATCACAAAATGTATTGACACATTACCGCAAGTATTTGTTTCGCTATTGACAAAAATAAAATAATATGGTATGATATACCTGTAAAAATGGAAGCAGGGGACTTGCAAAAGGTTTTTAAAAGGTTGTCAGATTTTTTCAGAAAAGACAAAAAATCAAAAACATCTTGACAAATAAATTATACTATGCTATAATATAATTGTCAAAGTGAAATTAGCTTTAGAAGGCTGATAATTAAATACACACTTGCTTAAAAGGAGAGAGCTAAGCAAGTAAATCGTTAAGTTTTAAAACCGAACGAACAACTCTCTCCAAAGAGAGTTGTTTTATTGAAGGTTCTTCAAAATAAAGTATGTAAGTAAAAGAAAAGCTCGCCTGAGTTAGTGGTAAAAGCCATTAGCTTGGGAGGGCGAAGATGAAGAGGATTTATCCTCTTATAGAGGAGAGGTTCTGACTCGGTTTTAGCCGAAGACAAACATAAAAGCTTTGCTCAGTTTTATCTGAAGCAATCCAAAAAAATGTCTTTTGAATGCTAATACTTGGCAGAAAAAAATCAAAAAAAAGAGAAAAAAGGCAATTTCTAACAACAATCTTTTTATACTTAAAGGCCTAAAATTTCTCAAGTTCTTCTTCATCTTCGCCCTTTAAAAGTTATTCTGAAATTTAATTTTGCCAAGAGAGAGAAAAGGAGAGAGGGCAAAACAAAGTTTCAGAGATTATTCCATATATATTCATCATCAACAAGAGGGCGAGAACGAAAGTGATTGTTTGATGAGCAATTGCTTTTGTTCTTAATCTAAGTAAGCTGTGTGGTTTAAATAAAAATCTGCTCGTCAGATAACCCGGCTGAAATGACTCTTGTTAAGCGGGTAAAGTTAATAACTTTATTCGTCGCCCAAGCAAAGGAGTAGTGCTCTTTGCCGGCGGAAAAAAGAAACAAAGTTTCTTTTTACTAATAGCATAAAGCGAATAGCTAATAGCAAAAAGGATTTCTTTTTTTCGCTGAAAATGCGGAGTAGCAGTTCTTTTTAACAAAATGTGTGCGGTCAAAGCGAGTGATCTGATCTCGCAAGGGTCATCCTGGACGAAGCGATAGCGAAGCGGAGGATCTTGTTAAAAAAGAGATTCTTCGGGAACTATGCCACCTCAGAATGACAACTTTTGAAGTCAGATTGGTCGCGTTTTGACCAAAGTTTAAGAAGGGGTACCCACGGCAATGTGCCAAGGGGCCTCAAAGATAACTTCTTTCTCGTTGTAAAGGGGTAGAACCCAAAGAGAAAGACGGGGCTTCATTTTGCCTCGCAACTCCATGAAAGGAGAAAAAAAATGACTTTAGAAGGATTATTAGAAGAAGCCGCCGTACGCAGGCAAGCTGCAGCGGCGAAAAAGGCGGGTACGTCCCGCCCCGTGGTTACCCCCCACGGGATAGTTAGTTGTTTAGCTGCCTCGGGGATAGAGGCAGCAAAGTGCTTTGCCGCCGCTCAGACGGCGAAGCAAAAAAAAGGAGCCAAGGCACTCCGTTCCCGAAAGGAGAGGGAGCACCTCCAGGCAGAGGAGGACCGTCTCCTCCGTCTGGCCCAGGCCACCCCGGCAGGGTCCCCTGAGTGGCGGCGGTACGCCGCTGTCAGGACCCGCCGGGTAGCGACCTAGGCGTTTCTTGCTCCAGCCCCAAAAAGGGTGTGGTCGCTGGAGAAATTATTAACCCTTAATGGTAAAATCGTGGGCTGATGATTTTACCAAATAATTTACACTATCTATCAGCCCTTCACTTGAGCCCATTGCGTTATATTGTGTAACGCAGTTGCCTCAAGAGAGGACTTCAACCTTCTTTTTTCTGCCGACCCTATTTTCAAGCTATTGGGAAGTGGTAAGCAGTAAGTAGTAAGCAGTAAGCAAGAAAAAACAGCAATCGCTTGCTGGTTTGAAAATAGGGAAGTTCGTTAAAATTAAATAAAGTTATTTGCGCAAAGCATTGAGAAATTGGTTGGCAGTGAGAATTGGAATACCTCGAAATTCTTTCAAGTTAAGCAGGTGTTTGTCGCCAGAAACAATGTATTTTGCCTTAGCGATTAAAGCACAAGGGATAAACATTTTGTCTTTTGGATCTGCCAGAGAAGTTTTTACAGCAATAGTTCTTTTTGGCAAGGGATAAACTGTAACAAGGCTCAGTATCTTTTGGAAAATCGTATCCCTATTGGTAAATGCCTCAGCAAAGAGATAATCAAATTTTTTCCGTTGTAAAACTCCAAATAATTCATTTAGTATTTCATCTGAAACGCAAAGTTTAACCACGCTTTTTTCGACCAGTTCAATAATTTTGTGCGGAGAGCCATGCCAAAAAATGCCAGAAATGAAAACATTATTGTCCAAAACAATTCTCATTTGTTTTTTCGGTATTGCTTAATTTCTTTGGCAATTGCGCTTAGTGGCATTTGCTTTGAAGTTATACGGTTGGCAATTTCCGACAAATTATTTATCGGTTTTGCCACTTTCTTGATTAACAGGGTGTCTTGGCTGGGGAAAATCAAAACATTAGCTTTTTCCCATGCTTGGCGAATAACCTGTGGTAAAGCAATAGTTCCATTTTCAATTTTAGTTGTTTGCGAAGTCATATTTTTCTTTATTATATTCTTTTTTAAGCGATTTTGTCAAGTAAAACAGAGTTTTATCAACGGAAACTGGAATGGTGCGTCAAAGCAGTGTTCCGATTTCCGCTGAAAAGACAAAAATCAGCAGCAGTTCTTTTTAACAAACCAAAGAAACTTCTTTTTTAGAGAAAGTTTGAATAATCTCTAAAGTATCGTTTTCTTGTGGAATTGGTAGTTTATCTTTTAGCAACCCCTGTATATGACAAATTATTGCCTCTCTTAGATTCAGTTTTATTTCTTCAATGGTGTTGCCAAAGGTGTGGCATCCGGACAGGGCAGGAACAAAACCGTGAAAGGTGTTGCCTTCATCGGGTTCAATAATTGCTCGAAAAGTGTAATTTTCCATAGAATTGTTTTTTATGTTTTTATTTTAATAAAATAACAGTTGATATGTCAAGTTTTTGGTTAGAAGACCTCTTTCCAAGCCTCGGTTCGTCTCAGACGGATGGGGATTTAGAAAGGGAAGTCAGTAGTTCTTTTTAACAAAATGTGTGCGGTCAAAGCGAGTGATCTGATCTCGCAAGGGTCATCCTGGACGAAGCGATAGCGAAGCGGAGGATCTTGTTAAAAAAGAGATTCTTCGGGAACTATGCCACCTCAGAATGACAACTTTTGAAGTCAGATTGGTCGCGTTTTGACCAAAGTTTAAGAAGGGGTACCCACGGCAATGTGCCAAGGGGCCTCAAAGATAACTTCTTTCTCGTTGTAAAGGGGTAGAACCCAAAGAGAAAGACGGGGCTTCATTTTGCCTCGCAACTCCATGAAAGGAGAAAAAAATGGTTAAGATAATTAATCTCACCCCCCACCCAGTAATCGTCCTTCGGGACGACCCCACCGGCTCCATCGTTGGAGTCACCGGCGTCGGGTCGGTCGTTGAAAAGGGCAAGTTCGCCCTCGTGGCCACCATTGCCCCTGCCGGGCCGGTAGCCAGGGCCGCCCAGCTGGATAAGCCAGCAGGCGAGGTTGGGATTAACGGCTACCCCGTGCCATTAATTATGAGCTCTTACGGGGAGCCTAACGATCTTCCGGCACCTAAGGATGGCACCTTGTACGTGGTGTCCATCCTGACGGCCCAAGCCGCCAAGGCGGCTGGTCGGATAACCAGCGATTTGCTGGTGACATCCGACCCAGTCCGCGATGCGGCTGGGAAGATTGTAGGGTGTCGCAAGTTCGCTATCGTGTAGGAAGCGAACTTGCAAAAAAATCTCTGTTTTGAAACCGAAGATCAAAACAGAGTTGCGCTAAAAACCTTGCGCGTAAAAGTATGGGTGCACAAATAACAAATAATAAGGAAGGCGAGCGAATAATTTTATGATTATTTGCCATGACCCTTCCTCTTACCCCCAAATTCAGAAAGAGATTTCCGGGTTTAGGGGTAAGTGGTTCTTTGTAACAAAATAACATCAGGGCGGTAGCCCTGAGAAAGGAGGCCAGTAATGGCTAGAGTAGCTATAGGCGGTCCTCCCCATTCAGGGAAGACCGTCTTGATAGGTTTGTTGCGGGCTCTGCTTCCCCGCGACAAATTTTGCATTGTAGAAGGGGCTCCGGATGGTGAGGGCATTACCGGCTGGAGTTTTGAAGCGGATCCAGAGCTTGTCAAAATGGTTCGCCACAAAGGCAAGTTTCTGGAAGAGTTTGTCAACTGGGTCTGCGATTCAGTGGCAAACTCTAAAATGCCCCTCACCCTCGTTGACTTGGGCGGGATGTTGCTCGATGAAGCCGGCAATTTTACTCCAACTGGGGTAAAGTTAACGGCTCAAAACGAGCAGATAGTTCGGGAATGCGATTACTTAATTGTAATTGCAAACCCGAACTACGCCCAGGCGGCCCAAGTATGGGCTGATGAAGGGATTCGCTTAGGGGCAAAACCCTTAGTAATCCTTGAGTCAGTCCTGACTGGGGCTGATGACGAGGTGTGGGAAATGGGCCCACCTCTCCGGGCCCGGATTACAAAGCTGGAGAGGGAGGCGCCTCCTGTTGAGTCATTAACTGCTCGTGCAGTGGCTCAACTACTTGAAAAAGTCGCGAGTAGTGAGGGAAACGGGGCTGACGGTTCTGAAGCGGCGGATGTGAATTTCCCTGCTTTGGCCCAAGGCCTGAACCTGCCTGTTAGGAATGGCGGACCTGACAAGGACTGGTTCCCGGGCATAACCCCTGCGTTAGTTTCTCTTGTTCAGGCCGCAACGGCTGGCAAGAATGAAATCAATTTGTGGGGGAACTGCTCGGCTGGTTTCCCGTATCATGCCTTGGCGGCCTGTGGGCTTTCGCAGAAGGTACGCTACTTTGACCCGAAAGTTGGGTCTTATGTGGCGTTGCCTGACGTTGAGCCGCAAGGCACGCAAGGCAAAGGTAGCCAAGTCCTCAATTGGCGGGTTGAGGAGCGGGATGACTGCACCTTTGTAGAGTTTGTCATCCCGGGGCAGATTTTTGATGTAGCGAAACTGCCCTTGGTGGTTCCACCCGCTGTTACCCAAAGCAAAGGCGTAGTTTTGTCAGGCAAGGGCCCTTGGTGGCTCACTGGTGCTATCGCCCGCGCTTATGCTCATTTCGTGAGCTGGGTAGCGGTGTTTACGCCTCAGGAGTCAAGCCGCTGTGACTCAGAGGGCAACCGATGGAGCGAGAAAAATTTGGGACTCGCCCCAGCCGTAGTGATTGCTTCAAGCAACCCCGCGGTGAACATTGGAACGGTTCTGCCGTTCCAAATCCCAAAATAGCACTATGTGGAGTTAGGGAAGCCAAAAGCTTTCTTAATTCCACTGATTTATTCAGTTAATCTTGTTGGAAGTTAGTTTTAACAAGGTTGGCTGATAGATTATAGCAACAATCTAAGGAAAATGCTGGGGGTTAAGGGTCAGCACTGTCCGCTTTGGTCCTTTTGGGCTTTGGCGGGTATCCTGACTAGTTTAGATTAATAGGTCTGATTAGCCCTAAAAGGGCAAACTCTCTCTCCTCAATCAGCCCTTGATTTCTGGATGAAACCTTGTTGATTTTATCAGCAAAGACCTTAGCCAACAGCATTTTCCTTGGATTAAACAAGGAGTTTAGAGAAGTCCTTTTAAATTTTTAAGAGGAGAGAGTTGTAAGGCATAAGGCCTAACAACGATTTTTGGTTATGGTTATAAGTTACAAAATGTAAAGCAGAGAAAGGGGGTGAAAAAATGTTAAAGTCCAAGTTCGTGGACTTCAGTGGCTTGGTGGCTGTTGGGCTTGAGCCCGCAGATGTTCTGCAAGGTGACCAAGTAGAGGTTGTCAAAAATGAAAATAACTTTGCTTGGTTAGTCCAGCAAGCCGAGGGAATGTATAGAGACAAGCAAAAGGCCTTGCCGTCAAAGGACGACCCCGACCACTTTTCAAAGTGGGGGCACAAAGAACTATTTGATTTAGTGTTTATGTGTGCTAAAGAAGGGTTGTCGCAACGGCCGAGCAAATGGCCAAATTATTTGGAGGAAAGATGATGAAGGTTCATTCGTCGGTATACACTTATTTGGCGTCGTGGTTCAGGAGTAAGGTCCCCTGTCTTAAGGGGAAATTTTTGACGATTGAACAAGCCGAAGGAGAACTCGGTGAAAACTGGGTTCTTTGTTCGGTAAGCTATAACTATAGAGAAGAAGAAAAAAATGTTATAGCAAAAGAGGCGACCCTGGTCCAAGATAGAGTTAAGTATACTTTCCAAGAAAGTGGTCTTGGAAAAGAGGTAGTCTTTGAAGCGAAGATTATCTTTGTAAACAGCAATTTTCGTCCCCTGAAAGAAGGGGTTGAGGCAAAATTAAAAGAGTTACTCAATTTTTTCTATGGCCTTAATCTGCTCCGCAGTTTTGTTAATTATAAAAAAGGCGAGGAGATGTATCGCTACGAGGGGGAGCTTCTCGTTGAAAGCGATGCAGAGCTCATAGAGAGGATTGTGATGGTCCTGCCAGAGAGCAGGATTTATGGGGAGGATTAAAATGAATAGTATTGAAAAAATCCGCCACAATGAGGCGGAGATGAACCGTATTCTCATCGGCCGCAGGGATGAGGTTAGGGGTTGTTTTTTAGCGATGTTGGCTCAACAGCATTGCATTTTGTTTGGGCCGTGGGGCGAGGCGAAGAGTATGTTGCTTGACCAGTTCGTGCAGGGTATTTCCGGCGCGGTTGTTTTTAACAAAACCGTGGCCCAGGACACCCTGCCAGACGATTTGTTTGTCGCAGCCTATGATTTTATCGTAGAGGATTTGGGTGGTGGCAAACAGCGTAACATTACAGAACCAATTACGACGGGTATGTTGCCCGTGGCTCATTTCGCAATGTTGCGGGAGTTGTTTAGGTGTTCAGGCCCCACGCTCAATGCTTTGCTGACGGCAATCAATGAGCGTAAGTGGGAAAGCCGCGGTGTTCGTTATAGCATGCCTTTAATAAGCGTGTTTGGCGACACCAACAATTTGCCAGGCGAGGACTTGGAGGCGTTCTACGACAGATTTATGTTGCGTTATGTCGTAGGTCGCACCATGGAGAAAAGCGAGAGAATTAAAATTCGCCAGTTTTCTCACCGCCGCAGGCAGGGCGATTCCCAGGCCAAAATAAATCCAGAGCCAATTACTCTTGATGAACTGGCAGGACTTCAGGAAGAAGTTTTATTAGTTAATGTCAATGAGAGGATTGACGACCTCATAGAGACCATTATTGAACGGCTTTATGAGGAAGGGGTTATTATTTATGGCCGCAGGGACGCACGGCTCAACCCCTTACTTCAAGCCAATGCCCTGATTGAGGGCAGAGACGAGGTAACGGAAGCTGACTTAGTTGATGTGCTTCCGCACTGCCTCTGGGATAACCCGGACCAGCGGATAGTTGTCAAGAAAACTGTTCTGGCCGTGGCCAACCCAATTGGTTTGTTGGTCCAGGAGCTCTTGGACGAGGCCCTGGAAATCAGAAATGAGGCCTGCTCCAAAAAGAAGCAGGACGGCTCTTCTAAGAGCGACCAGGAATTTGCCCGGGGCGGTAGTGAGGCAATCGCGAAATTTAAGAAATTGATTTCAGGCGATGCCGCGACTGGCGTTAAGGGGATTCTCCAGTTGCTGGAAGATGCCAAAAAGGGCGGGTACCCGAGTAAGTCCATAGAGGACGCTCGGGAGAGTGTCCAGCGATATCAGAAAGATGTCGCTAAAGAGGTTATGGGCATGGACTTTTAAGGAGGTGAAAGCAAAATGCCACAGCCACAAGTTTTGACAGAGGGGGTGGTGTTCAGCGACCGCTATGACAAGCGGGCTTTCACCACCATAAAGGGCAAAGCCAGCCGGCTTTTGGAGCTTGAGCAAAAGGGGATAGCGAAAGTCAAAAGCTATTCACCGCTTTTACAGGATTTGTATTCTGCTTTGTATAAAGCAGACCCTTGGCTCAAACCCAAAGAGCAGGTCAGAGCCAGCGAACAAGTCAATAGGGGATTGGTTCAAAAAGTAATGGATACCAAGCAGTATCCAGAGCTTCGTGGATACACCTACCTGGATGAGTTCGCCAGTGCTATGGCTGTGCTTACTTTGGGCGAAGTGGTTTTGCTTATTCTTGAAGATGTCAAGAAAGAATTAAATGACATCAAAGAAAAGGAGGACAACGAACTCCAAGGGTTAAGTAATCAAGCTCAAGCCGCTGGCGAAGAAGCGGACGAGGGACAAGGCGAAGCGGACGAATTAGCTCAAGCGGCCATGCAGGTGCAAGCTAATGGCAGTCCGCAAGCTAGCCAGCTGAAGAGCCAAGCCGGGCAAGCTCAAAGTCAGGCGGACCAGTTAGCTAATAAAGCCGAGCAAGCCCAAATGACTTTCGAGCAAGCTCAAGAGCGTTTGCAAGCTCAGGGCGAGGCCCTATCTGAGCAGCTGGAAAATGAGGCGGGGGAAAAAATTCGCCAGGCAATTCGTAAAGCTTCTAAGGAGGCCTTGGACAAAACCGAGGAAGCCAAAGAAACAATGGAGGCCTGGGGCATTGAGCCGGGCGAGATCCAGAACCTCTCATTTGAGGAAAAAATGGAGCTCGCGAATAAGCTACACCAGGATAAAAAACTCCGCGAGATTGCCAAGTTGGTTGGCCGATTCCGTAGAATGGCTTTGGCAAAACAAAAGGAGAAAACCAAGAGCCGCACCGGAATTGTCACCAACATTAAGTGCGGGAATGACCTGCGCCGGCTCGTTCCCAGCGAGAGAGCCAAACTCTCTCATCCAATTATGAAAATGGATTTTCTGCGTCGCCTTGCTGGCCGTCAACTCTTTGTTTTTGAAACTAAAGAAAAAGAGTCGCTTGGCCAAGGCCCGGTTATCGTTTGCATAGATAACTCGGGTTCAATTCAAGCGGGCCAGGAAATCTGGGAAAAGGCCTTGGCCATTGGATTGTACCAAGCCGCGGATTATCAGAAAAGGCACTTCATATTCATACAATATGGAGGGCCTGATGACCCGCTGGCTTTGGTAGAAATTCGCCAAGGCGAAGCCAGCCACAAGAAACTTCTCGAGGTTGCCCGGTATTTTCTGGGCGGGGGCACTGATTTTGAAAAGCCCCTTAAAAGAGCCAAGGAATACATTGAAAAAGGGCTCAAGGCCGACATTGTCTTTATTACAGACGGACAATGTGCGGTAAGCCAGGACTTTTTAATGGACTTTAACCAAGCCCGCAAAGAAGTCCTTTTCAATGTGTATTCTGTGCTTTTAACCAAGGGCGGCGGTTCCGTCTCAACAGCCGCTGTGGAGAGGTTTTCTGATGAAGTTTTTGAAATTGAAGATTTAACCTGCGAGGCGGCAGGGGAGATCTTCGCAAAGGTTTAACGAATGTTAAACCATAACGAGGAGTAAAAAAGCGAATGCTTTTTTACTCCTCAGACCCAATTTTAACGAACATAATTGCATCCACAATGTTTGTGAATGCTGAATGTTCATTAAAGTTTAATAAGGAAAAGTTCGCCAAGTTTGGCGAGAAACAATTACATGGGGGTGTAAAAATGTCTGAAAGAAAAATAACCGCGCAAGCGGTTCAAGAGTTGATTAGTTTTTACCAGGGATTGCCAGCAGCCACTTTTTTTAAGGGTCTGACTGGCTATGGGTTTCAGGTGGTGAATAAAGTGGAGTCGGTTGGCGAGCTTGGCTCGTCCTCTGGCATAATTCACCCATCGTATATTTTTATGGTGGGCGGAGAAGCCAGTGGCAAAAAAACTCTTACTGCTGAAGATGTTAAAAAAGCAGTGGAGTACTTTCAAGCCAACCCCTTAGCCGCTGATTTGCGTGTCACAACTGGCAAGGGGTTTAAGGTGGTTAATGGTATGGCCGAGTTTGTTGATATACAAAACTGCCAATCACAAACCATATTTGAGCTCACCCACTACGGCGGTCGTTCGATCCAGCCAATGCTCGTTCAAGAGCTTGGTAGGGTTTACGACCCCAATATTAAGTGGCAATCAGGGTTTGAGTATAAAGACGCTCAAGCCGGAAAAAATTTAGTTTTGATTCGCCACTTAATTGAAGAAGAGTGGGAGTCCCAAGCCGCTTTTGATAAGGTTTTACTTGACCTGCGAAAAGAGGTGAATCGTTTGATGCTTTTTCACTGCGAAGATAAACTTCGCAATAATGTAGAAAAGCAGGAAGAGCGGACACGTATCTTTTTGATGCAGGAGCTGAACCGTTATCTTGACGGTTCAGGGCAAATCCGAGTTCCGGCTGGTTATCAACACGAAGTCAGAAATGATGGAGTGGTAATGGTGCGAAAGTCATTTCGCAATGTTCCAGCTGATGAAGCCGGGTTTCAAGCGGCAATAGATGATTTTAACAAGGCCTGTTTTGGGGCCTATAATCTCTATTGCCAACCCTTGGGAGATAACCCGCCAACAGGCAAGCCGCAAGGCGAGGTGTTTGGGCTAGTCAAAGTGGAAGAAGTGAGTTTTGAAAGGGACTCGCGTCGTTCCACTCAAAGCCAAGAGGCGTTGATTGGCTGGTCAAGCCGCACCCCTGTGTTCCCACAGGACGGCTGGACGCCTGAAAAAGGCAATGCCTATCGGGTCATCTTGCATCGCTGGGGCAAGGGGTACAGAGCCACGCCAGCCCCACCTAAGTATGAAAAATGGGCAAGCCAAGAGGACAGTCAAATCTTACCCGGCTTGTTAAGGGTTGAGTTTGATGGTCAACAAAAGTTTATTCCAGGGGAAAAGAGAGAGGCCAAAACCTGGGAAGATTTTCACGAAGGAATGTGGTGGTTTGAACGGCTGGAGTTTCCTGACAATAAATGTATCATTGTTCAGAAAAAAATCGATCGTAATTACCACCGCAGGGAAGTAGTCGAAGACGGCAAGCTATCTTTTAACGACATTGCTGTTGACAAGTCTCCCTCGGAGCGGTCCTTTGTGGCTGAGCGGGTGTTCCTTGACTTTTCAGAGGATATTCTGAAAAGCGTTCCTTGGTCTGACGCTACTCGTATTAAAATTAAAGCGCTGGCAAAGGATGGGGACAAGGAAATAGCTGGCTCTTTGGAAATTACGGGGCAAGATGCCTGGGCCCAGACCCCGCAGTTAGTCAAAGACCAGTACGAGAATGACTGGCCCGTTTGCTCTTGTGGCCGGGAGCGGTATGAGGCGGCAAAGCATACTCAATGCAATAAGTGCCGCAATTATCGCGACTGCCCAAGGTGCGACAAACTAGAGCAATATTTTGGTGAAAAGCGTATAGCCGAAGGAGCAACCTGTTGTTCTGAATGCTCCATTTGGTATGAAAAGCAGGAGGAGTGGGTTCACGCCCATTTAACTGCTGCGGATTTTGAGAGAATTCGTGCTGAAGCCAAAGAAGAGTTAAGGTGTAGCACAACCGACCAAAATGGAAATCTCATCATTAATGACGAGATTTATTCCAGCAACTTTAACAAAGAAGAGTTGGAATTCTTGGCTAATTTACCAGACAGTGGCAATGATCTAGCCAAGGGTATTTGGTGGGTTTGCCAGGGTCGGAGCGGAGGAATGTCCACTGGTTTTAAAGAAGCAGATGTTCTGAAATTAAAAGAACGTTTGCAGAGCAATCAGAAACTCTTAGGAAAATATAAGGGAGTTTCTGATGCACTTCAAAAAGCGGTGGATGAATTGCGAGCCAAAGTTGAACCGTTTTTTTATGATAGCGGCTCGATGAAATCCCCTAATCCCTTTAGTGCTCAGGAAAAAGGGGAAGTGCAAGGGATTTGGCAAGTTGGTCGTCTGGGTTCAAGAGAGGAACTGCTGGCTCTTCGAACGCTTGAGCCGATAATTGAAAGAATAAAAAATTATCGGCAAGAGCTTGAGGGTAGCCGCACAATGTACGAGGAGGCGATTCGTCAATACTATTCTAGATGCCCTTTGTGTGGCAGGGAGTTAGTCAATGACGAGTGTCCCGAGCCGTACGCCAACGAGCATAAACCTGATTTGATTAAATATCCGGTGGACGAGGACGGCGAGGTGTCAGACGATGCTGTTTTGTCTCGCCTCATCACAGACGAAGGTGAAATTGTAGCTGAATTGCGTTTTTTGTCTGGTACAAGAAGAAGAGATACCAGTGGTGCGATTCGGATCGTGCGACTGTTTGGCCTTCTTGATTCGGAAATGAAACCGTTTAAGTCATTAATATACCAGGATTTAAAAGCGGTTTTAACTGAAGGGGAGGCAAGGGCTCGCGACAAGGAGCGAGCGAGACAACATCATCAAAAAGAATACGAGGATCAAGTGTCTTATTTAAAAGAAAGCAACGCTTTTATCCTCGGGCCATTCCAGTTTGGCGAGCATCAGGGCAATCCTAATGCGTCTTGTCGCAAAGGTAATACCGCCTTTGTGGTCAACCATTGGGATCTTAATGTGGTTGAGAAAGGGAAAATTTATTGGTGTAATCTTACCAATGATTTTTCCGCAAATCTTAAATTTGTCTCGCCAATAATGGAGGTTGAAGATTCTTTGCCAGTGGATGATATCGAAACTGGCGAGGAAGGTTCCGGGTTAGATGAGAATTATCCCACCCTTCAAGATTTAAAAAATCTTGGAAAAGGCGGGGAAATGAAGTTAGGGTTAAAATAATTTAACCCTTGACTATGCAGGTGTAAGAGATGGCACTCATCTCTTACACCTTGCCCTACTTTTGTTTAAAATTTAAAAAATAATTTTAAATAAAAGCAGGGGGAAATAATTTTTAAAATGACCACTAAGCCACATAAAGCGGAAGGAGGAAAAAATGGAGTGGTTTATAATTTTAAGTTTGATCCATATTGGGGGAGTCGGTGGCGACTCGGCTCAGGTATTGCCGTTGGCAGGCCTGGGCTGGCTGGGTAGGCACAGGCCTGATAAGTTTTATAGGCCTGATAGTTAGTTGTGTCGGCCCCTTTGTAGCTGGTCGTGCCTTCCTGGCCGTTTTCGGGCTTTCCGTAGTTGGATTTTTAGGCCCTGAACTATGGGAGGCGGTTAGAGCGGTGGCTTGTCGGCCACGTACCTGGCTCTTTGTTGGTGGAGTAAGGGAAGTCCTTTGCCTAGACCGGGTCTAGGACGTTTAACAAAGGGCGAAAGCAGAAACAGGAGAAACTCTCTCCTCTCTTAGTTGGTCGCTTGACCGGCTAAACTCCTGTTTCTACTTTTGCTTTTTTTGTTTGGCACTTGATTTTTTTAGGTTTTTTGCTATAATATGTTTGTTCAACTAAGCAAGGCAATCGCTTCCTTTTGACTTGAACAAAGTTAGGAGGGGGAGGAAAGTCCGAACTGCCCGTCCGCCACAATTCTTGCTTTCAGCAAGAATTGGGTGAGGCAAAGGTAGCGGGTAACGCCCGTCCGGAGTGATCCGAGAGGTGCGAACAGTGACGATGCCCTTGTCAGCAATGGCAGGGGAGTGAAACGGCTAAATCCTTACCCAGCAGCAAGAGCAGCGTTCAGAGCTATTTACATATTGAGATGGTTACAAAACTGTTTCGTAGCGAAATTTTGGATTTTCAGGCGAGGCAAGGAAGACGAGCAAAAAGGTTTGAAGCCGTAGCTGAGCTACGGTGAAAAGCTTTTTGCGAAGCTCTGACGAAGCCGTAGCCGAAAAGATAAAATTGCAGCAGGAATAGTTTTGTAACCATCTCATCAGCTTTGTTCGAAAAGTTAGCTCGCTATTGACCCGCAAGGCAACTTGCGGGCTAGATAAATGATTGCCCAAAACAGAATTCGGCTTACTGCTCAGTTGAACACCAAAAAACTCCGCTTTTTAAGGTGGAGTTTTTTGTTTTTCTGAAGCTCG
>Ga0210057_1006917_pt1 | contig 13968 bp, 10 predicted proteins | sample CryGeyCG2114_010_2_FD_183968 | JGI IMG/M metagenome (GOLD analysis project Ga0210057, IMG submission 183968) | Groundwater microbial communities from aquifer - Crystal Geyser CG10_big_fil_rev_8/21/14_0.10 (SPAdes) (version 2) | ecosystem: Environmental > Aquatic > Deep subsurface > Groundwater ... | reverse complement strand
TTTTAATGTTTGATGAGGCCAGCAATGCACCCAAAATGCCTAAAGGCGCCATGGGGCAAAGATGGCAGAGCAAAAAAGGTCAATGGAACCTAGAACTCAAAGACGGTCTTGATGACTCTCCCATCAGTCCGGCCCTAACTTTTATTGATAAGCATGACAAAGTCGTTGAGGTTGAATTCCTTGAATTTGGAAATGATTCCTCATTCAAACGTGGTGTGCCCGTTAAGGAACTGCAAACAAAAGATGGAAAAATTCTAGTTGCTACAATCTACGATTTGCTCATGGGACAATACGGTGTGGGTAGAGGCCTCTCAGGGCAATATCCTACCTCTTATGATGATGCGACTCAATCCTATACTCCCGCTTGGCAGGAAAAATTTACTGGCATCTCTAAAGAAACTGTCATTCAGTTTGCAAGAGAATGGGGTAACGTCGCCAAAAATACCGATGGAAAATGTTCTGTCATTATCGGCGCAGGTATTGATCACTGGTACCACAATAACTTGATTTACCGGGCCGCCATGAATGCACTCGTATTCTGTGGTTGCGTGGGCAAAAACGGAGGTGGTCTAAACCACTACGTTGGTCAGGAAAAACTAGCGCCAGCGGCACCTTGGGGAGCCATAGCGTTTGCCAAAGACTGGCAAGGACCAAGCCGTCTTCAAAACGCTCCTAGCTGGCACTACATGCATACCGATCAATGGCGCTATGATGGCGACTACAATGAGTGCAATGCTTCGCCCGAAGAACACAAAATGTCCAAGGGTCACACCGCGGACTTAAATGCCGTCGCCGTCAGAAATGGCTGGCTTCCATTTTATCCACAATATAAGGAAAACCCGCTCAACCTCTGCACTGACGCTCAAAATAGTGGCGCCAAAACAGATGACGAGATTAAGAAATTTGTTCTTAACAAAATTAAGAGCAAAGAAATTACTCCTGCCATCGAGGATATTGATGCCGAGGAAAGTTTTCCCAGAGTGTGGTACATTTGGCGTGGTAATGCCATCGGTACATCTTCAAAAGGCCATGAATACTTCCTCAATCACTACCTTGGAACGCATACTAATAAGATCGCTGAAGATTTTGCCGCGGACAGTGTAAAAGAAATTAAATGGCACGAAAAAGCTCCTACCGGCAAAATGGACCTGGTCATCGATATCAACTTTAGAATGGATACTTCCGCTCTTTACTCAGATATCGTTTTACCTGCTGCCAGCTGGTATGAAAAATTTGATTTGAACACAACCGACATGCACTCATTCATTCATCCTCTCGCTGCAGCGGTTCCTCCTGTATGGGAATCCCGTTCAGACTGGATGACCTTTAGAGAAATCGCTCGCACAACTTCTGAAATGGCAAAAAAACATTTCCCTAATCCGGTTAAAGATTTGGTCACAGTACCTCTTCAGCATGACACTGCCGATGAAGTCACTCAGCCGACAATTAAAGATTGGGCCAAGGGCGAAATCGAAGCAATCCCCGGCAAGAGCATGTACAAGCTCATGGTTGTTGAAAGAGATTACACCAAGATATATGACAAGTACTGCTCCTTTGGACCGCTAGCAAGAGAGCAAGGATTAGGTGCCCACGGTGTAAAATATGGCATTCAAGATTTCTACGATAAAATGCTAGAAACTCATCCAACTTACGAGTTTGAAGGCAAAACATATCCTTCGCTTAAAGAGGATATCGAAGCCTGTAATACCATTCTTAACCTGGCCAGCGAAACCAACGGTGAATTAGCTTACCGAGCTTACAAGGGTATGGAAGAAAAGGTCGGTCTACCACTGGCCGATCTGGCAGAAAAAAATCGTTCTGTCCGGATGCAGTTCACTGATATCCAAGCAGCTCCAAAACGCCTTCTGACCACGCCAATTTGGTCTGGTATCATGGAAAACGATCGCACCTACTCTGCCTTTACTTACAACGTAGAAAAAATGGTGCCTTGGAGAACTCTAACTGGGCGGCAACATCTGTACCTTGATCACGAAGGATATATTGCGTTTGGAGAAAATCTTCCGACTTATAAACCTTCACCATCACCTGAAGCTTACGGTGACCTTAGAAAGACCAAACCAGAAGGTAATTGCATCAGACTTAACTACCTCACCCCCCACGGCAAGTGGCACATCCACTCAACCTATGGTGATACCTTAAGAATGCTCACTCTTTCTCGTGGAACTGAACCCTTCTGGATCAGCCCTGAAGACGCACAAAGAATTGGAGTTATAGATAACGACTGGGTCGAAATCTTTAACGACAACGGGGTCATTTGTACTCGCGCCAACGTTAGTGCCAGAATTCCTAAAGGCGTTTGTATTATCTATCACGCAACTGAGAGAACCTACTCTGTTCCCAAGTCACCTCTAAGAGGTAACCGACGGGCCGGTATGAACAATTCAGTCACGCGCACGCATTTAAAACCAGTACTGATGATGGGTGGCTACGGACAGTTCTCATACCACTTCAATTACTGGGGGCCCACGGGAGTCAACAGGGATACGCACATTCTTGTAAGGAAGCTAGAAAAATTAACTTGGTAAGGCAGAATAAATAAACTGGCAAAAAAGGATTTAGGTATGGACATTAGAGCACAAATTTCAATGGTATTTCACCTAGACAAGTGTATCGGATGCCACACGTGTTCAATCGCATGTAAAAATCTCTGGACCGACAGAAAGGGTGCCGAGTACATGTGGTGGAACAACGTTGAGACAAAACCCGGTACTGGCTACCCTCATCGCTGGGAAGACCAGGAGGATTATAAAGGTGGATGGGTCAAAAAAGGCAAGAAGGTCGAACTCAAAGGGGCGGGAAAATTTCGTGGTTTCAAGAATATTTTCCATAACCCCAATCTTCCGGTTCTTGACGATTATTACCATCCCTGGACGTATCGTTATGATGATCTGATCACTTCGCCTGAAGGAAATGATCAGCCTACGGCGCGACCAATCTCACTCATCACTGGCGAAAATATCGATATCAAAGCTGGACCAAACTGGGATGACGATCTTGGTGGCTCTGAACTTTATGCTAAGAATGATGTTAACATAAAGGTTCTTGCAAAAGACGAACAAGAAGATCTCTTCAAGCTGGAACGCTTGGTTATGATGTACTTGCCAAGAATCTGTAACCACTGTCTAAACCCCGCCTGCTTGGCCTCATGCCCATCAGGTGCGATTTATAAGCGTGGTGAAGATGGCGTCGTGCTTATTAATCAAGAACAATGCCGAGCATGGCGTATGTGTGTTACCGCCTGTCCTTACAAAAAGACCTATTACAACTGGTCTACTGGTAAGTCTGAAAAATGTATTCTTTGTTACCCTCGAATTGAAGTGGGTGAAGTTCCCGCTTGTATGCACTCTTGCGTCGGCCGAATTCGCTATTTAGGCGTTCTTCTTTATGATGCCGCTAAACTAGAAAAATTGGTCCATATGGAAGAGTCAGAGCTAATCAAAGGACAAATGGATGCTATTCAAAATCCTTTTGATCCAAACGTAATTCGTGAGGCGAGAAAAAATGGCGTATCCGATGCCATGATTGAAGCTGCTCAAAAATCCCCCATCTATCGTTGGGTTAAAGAATGGGGAATGGCGCTTCCTCTTCATGCTGAATACCGCACAATCCCTATGCTTTTCTACGTTCCGCCTCTACTACCAGTCATGGGCAACGTGACTGAGAATCTCTATGACACCACTAGTAATAGCTACTTCACATCCATCGATAAATGTCGTTTACCAGTAAAATACTTGGCAAACCTCTTTTCCATGGGTGACGAGGGAGTTGTTCGCGGTGTCCTGAAGAAACTTATGGCCGTGAGAATTCATAGGCGCGGAGTTACAGTGGGAGATTTTCCACCTGAGCACGTTAGCGGCACTCTAACAGAGGCGGGCATGACAGCTAAGCAAGCTGATGAAATCTACAAGCTCTCTTCTTTGTGTACCTTCAATGAACGCTTTGTTGTTCCCGCTAGCCATCGTGAAGAGGCGATCGAAATGACAAAAATGGTGATTGAGCACAAGGGCGAAAGTGGCTTCGGATTTACCGATAAACCAGAGAGGATATAATGAGTCCAGATCTTATGAAGCAGCGTGACGATCTGCTCTTGCTACTTTCTTCTCTCATGGCCTATCCAGGCAATGATTATCCTGAAAAGATTGCGCACGCCATTGCCCAAGCACGTGCCTTTCCCCCGATTCAGGAAATACTTAAAACTTTTTCAGCCTGGTGCGAAACTCAAACACGCGCCGAGCTTGAAGAAAACTACACAGCGACATTTGAAATCCAAGGACGCTACTGCCTCGACATTGGTTTTGTTCTTTTTGGTGAAGATTATAAGCGTGGAGAATTTTTGGTTAACATGCAAAGAATCTGCAGAGAACACAATGTAGACGTAGGTTCAGAGCTGCCAGACCACTTGCCAACCGTTCTTCGGCTGCTACACAAGCTTGATGCGTCAGAGCGCAAAGAGTTGACTGCCAAAATAGTTCTACCGGCTTTACAGAAAATTATGGGGCCATCTGCGAACTGGGAAACGATCAACCCATTCGTCAGAACGGTCAGGTGTGTCAGTATTTTATTAGAACTGGATTGTATTATGGACAATAAGGTCTTAGAGGAGGCCACATGTTAGATTTTCTATTTTTTATTATTTTCCCTTATGTTGTGGTGGCAATCGAACTGGTCGTCTCCATCTACCGTTACCGCACTAACAGCTACAAATTTAGCTCACTGAGTTCTGGATTTTTAGAAAGTAGAGAACTTTTTTGGGGTTCAGTCCCTTGGCACTACGGAATTTTAGTTGTATTACTAGGTCACTTAATTGGATTTTTATTTCCCAATGAAGTGCTGCTTTTTGGTAGTACGCCAGTTAGGCTGTTCATTATCGAAGTTGCCGCTCTTATTTTTGGGTTACTGACCTTGTTTGGGCTAGTCAATCTTCTAAGAAGAAGACTTACTCATCCAAGAATTAAAGTCGTCACAACAAGGATGGACTTATTAGTACTCGTTCTACTTCTAGTACAAGTATTAACCGGCGTGGGAACCGCCATCACTTATCGATGGGGCATCAACTGGTATGCCGCCAGCATGGTTCCATACCTCAAGTCGGTCTTCATGCTTCAACCAAATCTAGCGTACGTAGCAACATTGCCTGTGATGGTAAAAATTCACATTATCAACGCTTTTTTGATAATTGCGATAATTCCTTTCACTCGCCTACTTCACTTTTTGGTTCTTCCGGTTCATTATCTATGGAGATCCTGGCAAGTAGTCATTTGGAACTACGACAGAAAAAAAATAAGAAGATATTGACAGCTCTTAGGGCTCTAAGGACGGTTACTCGATGAAGACGAAAGCAATTCCCCTGTTGTTTCTGGTAATGTTGTTGCTCTTAGGAATTGGTGCTCTCATAAATGAAGGACGTGGAGTTGGTTACAACCAAGGCTATGGCCCTACTCAGCCAATAGCCTTTTCCCATAAAATCCACGCCGGTGACAATAAGATTGCCTGCCTTTACTGCCACTTCGCGGCAGAAAAAGGTCGGCACGCCGGAATTCCTCCTGTTCAAGTTTGTCTCAATTGCCACAATGAGATTAAACCTGACGCTCCTGAAGTGAAAAAGATTCATGAAGCAGTTAAAACAGGCAAAACAATAGAATGGATCAAAGTGAACCATTATCCCGATTTTGCCTATTTCAATCACTCACAGCACGTTCGTGTCGCCAATCTCCAATGTCAGGAGTGCCACGGACCAGTTGAAACCATGGTGACCTTAAGACAAGAAAAAAGTCTCAGCATGGGAATGTGTTTGGACTGTCATAGAAAGCACGAAATTGCGCCACCGAATGACCATAAATCAAAGGCCGGCGGAGACTGTGCGCGTTGCCATTATTAATTCATAAACTTTTTCATTATTGTTAGAGCGGAGAGACATGAAAAATCCCACAGAAATTAAAAAAGCAGGTCAAACACCAACCTACTGGAAAGATGTTGAAGATAAATTTCCAGACCCAGCTAGTTTCAAAGGCGAATTTGCTGACGGAGAATTGGATCGCTATTACGGCACCAATAACTCAAGAAGAGACTTTCTAAAACTTATGGGCTTTTCTTTTGCCACAGTTCCCTTGGCTTCTTCTTGTATCCGAATTCCAGTTAAAAAAGCTCTTCCTTACTTAGAAAAGAGTGATCAAGTTGTTCCTGGTGTCGCCAACTGGTATGCCACAGCTATGGATCCAAGCCTTGGCAGCGCTCTTTTAGTAAAAACGCGAGAAGGCAGGCCAATTAAAATTGAAGGCAACAACTCATCTCCTATCACCTTAGGCGGAACAAGTGCCTATGATCAATCTAGTGTCCTTAGCCTTTATGATTCTTCTCGCTTTAAGGGACCAATGCTAGATGGTCATGCTAAAGATTGGAATTCTATCGACGCGGATTTAAAACAAAAGTTAATGGCGGCGGTTGAAGCTGGCAAAGAAATTGCTTTGATTACGGCAACCCAAAGTTCGCCTTCAACCTTAGCTCTGATAGAAGAATTTAAAAAATACTATAAAACGACATCTCACACTGTCTATGAACCTCATAGCGACAGCGCGGTAATTGCAGCCAACCAGGTAACTTTTGGAAAAGCTGTTAGCAACCGATATGATCTTTCAAACGCCAATCTTGTTGTTTCAGTCAATAGCGATTTTTTAGGTGCCGGCTGCGGTGCTGTCGAAATGACAAAACAATACTCCAAGAGAAAAGATCCCGATGCAAAAAAAGGCGCTTTTAAACATATCCAGCTCGAGACCTTAATGACACTTTCTGGTGCCAACGCCGATGTTCGCTTCACCATTTCTCCCGCCGAAGAAAAAGGTGTTTTGCTCAATATCCTGGGCGCACTTCAAAGAGAAACGAAAAATTTCTATACTCCGACTGGTGAAAGTTTGCCATCAGAAGGACGTGAAGCCGGAATTAAAATAGCCGAGGAGCTACTGCAAAATCGCGGCAAGTCTTTGCTGCTTTCAGGCTCGCACTCGACAAGTTTACAAGTCATTGTGAACGCCATCAATAATTTACTCGGTAACTATGGCAAGACCCTTCATGTTTATGACAATCCTTATTTTAAAGGTGCCGATGATAAGTCCTTTGTAGAGCTTGTTGAACGCATGGACTCAGGCAAAGTAGGAGCCGTTATTTTATGGGATTGCAACCCTGCTTATAATTATAGCGAGAGCGAAAATTTTAAAGGCGCACTGGCTAAAGTTGCCACGAGAGTCTTTATAGGAATGACTCCTGATGAAACTTCAGAGCTTACGACTCACATTTTGCCTGAGCTGCATTATCTAGAAAGCTGGAACGACTATTTTGTTGCTCCCAATACTGTTCTTTATGCCCAAGCAGTTGTTAGACCTATTTTTGATGCCAGGCAAGGACAGGATTCACTTCTTTCTTTGATGGGAAGAAGCGACTTTTCAGCCTACTTGCAAGCTAATATGGACAAGAATTTTTATAAATTGCAATCGAAGTACGCCACCACCAGTGGACTATGGGACCATAGCATCCACGATGGCACCTTGCAGGTAAATCTAAACACCAAATCGCTCTCCGATATGGATAAAAATCAGGTGGCCCACCACTTTGCAATGGCAAAACGTGCCAGTGCTAGCAATGGGTTTACCTTACTGACCTATCAAAAATCACACATTCGCCAGGGCCGAATGATAAACAACCCTTGGCTCTTGGAACTACCAGACCCCATCACAAAAGCAACTTGGATGAACTACCTTATGATCAACCCGGCGGTTGCTAGAGCAATGGGACTTAAAACTGGAGACGTCGTTTCTCTCTCTGACGGCAAATTCAGCGCTGAAGTTCCAGTTCTCTCCCAACCAGGTGTGCATAAGGAAACTGTTGCTCTTGCCGTTGGCTTTGGACGCTCCGTGGCTGGCAAGGCCGCGAAAGGCCGCGGTGTTAATGCTTATCCAACCATGAGATACATGGCGGGAACTTTCCAAAATAATAAAGATGGTTTCAGCCTAACTAAAACTGGTAAGTCAGTGGTCATTCCACAGACTCAAACTCACCACTCTATGGAAGGACGCGATCTTATTCGTGAAACGACCCTTGAGGAATATTCTTCCAATCCGAAAGCTGGCAATGAAGAACATGCTCACTTAATTAGTATGTGGGGCGGGCATGAGAAAACTGGTCATCAATGGGCCATGGCGATTGATCTAAATAAATGTACTGGCTGCTCTGGTTGTATCGTCAGCTGTAGTGCTGAAAATAATGTCCCTGTGGTTGGACCGGAAGAAGTTGCCAATAGAAGAGAAATGCATTGGATCAGACTGGATCGTTACTACAAAGGCGATGAAAATAATCCCGAAGTCTCTTTTCAACCTGTCATGTGTCAACATTGTGACAACGCTCCTTGTGAAACCGTATGCCCCGTTATGGCGACGGCCCAGAGCTCTGATGGACTCAACCAACAAGTTTATAACCGTTGCGTTGGAACACGTTATTGTGCCAACAACTGTCCTTACAAGGTAAGGCGCTTTAATTGGTTTGATTATCCCCATGACGACAAATATGAAAATATGGTTTTAAATCCTGATGTTGTTGTGCGCTCTCGCGGTGTTATGGAAAAATGCTCCATGTGTGTACACCGAATTCAGGAAGGCAAACTTCAGGCTAAGAAGGATGGCATCGATCTACCAGATGGTGCTATTAAGCTTGCCTGCCAACAAAGCTGCCCAGCTGATGCCATCGTTTTTGGCGATATGAATGATCCCGATAGTAAAGTGAGCAAACTTCTTAAGGGTCCACGCAATTATAGAATCCTTGAAGAGCTTAACGTTCAACCAAGAGTTAACTATTTAACTAAAATCAGAAATAAGGACGAATCCTATGGCCGGTCATGATGCGGTATCCCCCTTAAGACAACCTCTGGTCACCAAAGATCGAAAATATGGTGAAGTGACTCAGGATATCTTGGGACAAATTGAAGGCAAGCCCAATAAAATTTGGTTTGTTGCCCTGGCAATTTCATCAGCTGTACTTTTGATGGGATTTTTAGCAGTGGCCTACCAGATCAAAACCGGTATTGGGACCTGGGGTCTTAATAAAACTATAGGCTGGGCTTTTGACATCACCAACTTCGTTTTTTGGGTTGGTATTGGTCACGCCGGTACTCTTATCTCGGCAATTCTTCTGCTCTTTAGACAAAAATGGAGAACCTCAGTTAACCGCGCTGCTGAGGCCATGACCATTTTTGCCGTTATGTGCGCTGGCGTTTTCCCTTTGATTCACATGGGACGTCCATGGCTGGCACATTGGGTATTCCCTTATCCTAATACCCGTCAGCTATGGGTAAATTTTAGGTCCCCTTTGCTTTGGGACGTGTTTGCCATTTCAACTTACTTCACCGTCTCTGCGGTTTTTTGGTATATTGGAATGATTCCGGATTTTGCCAGCTTACGTGACCGCGCGGAAGAAGGATCAATTAAAAAAATGATCTACTCGGCTCTTTCACTTAGCTGGACTGGATCAAATCGCGCTTGGCATCGTTATGAAATCTTATGTTTAATTCTGGCCGGGCTTGCCGCACCACTGGTTGTTTCAGTTCACACCATTGTTAGTATGGACTTTGCAACTTCTGTTATCCCTGGATGGCATACGACTATCTTCCCTCCCTACTTTGTCGCCGGAGCGGTTTTTTCTGGTTTCGCCATGGTTCTTACTTTGCTTATCATCACACGCAAGGTCATGAACTTTGAACACTACATTACCATGGGCCATATTGAAGCCATGTGTAAGGTAATCATTTTAACAGGTATGATGGTTGGCCTTGCTTACATGACTGAATTTTTTACAGCTTGGTACAGCGGCAACCCTTATGAAAAATATGTGTTCATGAATCGTGCCACTGGTCCTTATGCCTGGGCCTATTGGACCATGGTTAGCTGTAACGTTATTTCTCCCCACTTTTTATGGTTTAAAAAAATTAGAACTAATTTGGTAGCGGTATTCATCCTCAGTATTGTGGTTAATATCGGTATGTGGTTTGAGCGCTTTGTGATCATCGTGACTTCTCTTCACCGCGATTACCTACCGTCAAGTTGGGCCATGTATACTCCGACCAAAATTGAAATCATGACTCTTTTAGGAAGCTTCGGACTGTTTTTCACTATGTTTCTACTCTTTGTCCGATTTCTTCCCACCATCAATGTTGCGGAAGTAAAAACAGTCATTAAATTTGCAAGGAAAAAATAATGGATGTGAAAGACAAGCGTTTTCTTCTCGGAATTTTTGACGACGATCATGACATTATGGCGGCGGTAGGACATCTGCGTGAAAGTCAGGTCGAAGTTTTTGACTGCTACACTCCGTTTCCTATCCACGGAATGGATGATGCCATGGGTATCAAGCGTAGCCGTCTTCCCATCGTCACTTTCTTTGCCGGACTGGCTGGCGTTTCACTCGCTCTTGGAGTCCAATACTGGATTTCGGCAGTTGATTGGCCGGTGAATGTTGGTGGAAAATCTTTTAATTCTTTTCCCGCTTTCATTCCTGTGGCATTTGAGCTGACAGTTCTGTTTGGCGCCCTTTTCACTGTTCTCGCGTTTATTCTGCGCTCCAAACTTTGTCCTATTACCAAGCCAGCCATTGCCCACAAACGACAAACTGACGATAAATTTGTGCTGGCAATTGAAGCTAAAGATGCGGCACTTAACGAAGAAATGATTAGAGGCATACTCTCCAAACATCACGCATCGGAGATTCATTTTAGCGAGGGATCAACATGGTAACCAAAATGATATCTAAAATAACAGCTAGATTCATTTTTTCAGGATTTCTTTTAGTGGCGGCGCTGGCTTTCAGTGGCTGTGCAAAAGATCCTAAAAAGACGGGTTTTCAATTCTTTCCTGACATGGTTTACGCTGTTCCCAATGAAGCCTATAGCGAAAATCCCTTGATGAAAGATGGCAAGACGATGCAACTTCCCCCCAAAGGCTCAATCGCAAGAGGAAGACTACCTTTTAGATATGGTCCCGGAGATGAGGAGGCCATGCGTGCCAGTGATGAACTTAAAAATCCTTACCCTACAACCGAAAAGTCTCTTGCCAGAGGCAAGGTAGTTTTTAGTAATTACTGTTTGCATTGCCATGGCCCCAAAGGTGAAGGTGATGGTCCTCTCATTCCAAAATTTCCCAACCCGCCTTCCTTTACCAGTCGTAGAGTGCGCGCTTATACCGAAGGTAGACTATTCCATGTTGCCAGCAACGGCATGGGCCTGATGCCTTCTCACAAAGAACAAATTGATGAAGCCGATAGATGGTATGTAGTGCAATACGTTCAAACACTTCAGAAGGCCGAACAATAATAACTATCGGCAAGGAGAATCTCAGTGGAAACCGGAACATCATTTCAACTTAAATCCAAGACCAACAGTCTTTTGTTAGTTGGATTCTTAGTCGCAATCGTTTGTTTTGCCATCGGATTATTTAAAGCACCTGAGAGAACTTGGGTTAATTATCTAATTAATAACTTTTATTTTGTCTCCATGGCCTTATCTGGCGGATTCATTCTTTCTATCGCCTATGCCGCCAATGGCAATTGGTCTGCACCTTTTAAAAGAATTCTAGAGGCCATGACTGCTTACCTTCCTGTCGGTTTAGTTCTTACTCTGGGGCTATATTTTGGTCTACATACTCTTTATGAGTGGACCCATCACGATGTGGTAATGGCAGATCCTATTTTATCTTCAAAAACCTACTGGCTAAATATTCCAGGCTATATGCTTCGCATAGTTATTTTCTTTGTTCCTTGGATTCTTTTTACCAAAGCATTGAGATACTTTTCCAGAAAGCAAGATCAAACGGGCTCTTTAAACGAAACAAAATCTCTCATCAAAACAGCTGTTCTTTTTCTTATCTTTTTTGCTTTTAGTTTCAGTCTGGCAAGCTTTGATTGGATTATGTCTCTTGAGCCACATTGGTTTTCAACTATTTTTGGCGTTTATACCTTTTCCGGCCTATTTACTGCTGGTCTAGCTTTTGTCATCCTGACCACCATTTTTCTCGAATCCAAAGGCTATCTCAAGGGGGCCATTACCGAAGATAACTACCATGATTTAGGAAAACTTCTTTTTGGCTTCTCTACCTTCTGGGCCTATATTTGGTTTTCGCAGTATCTTTTAATTTGGTATTCAAATATCCCAGAAGAAACGATCTACTATTACATCAGAGAAAAACACACCTGGGATTGGTTATTCTATCTCAACTTGGCGATTAATTGGATTGTGCCTTTCTTTGCTCTTATGACAAGGGATTCTAAACGTAGTCGCTTTATTTTAGGCAGGGTCTGTATCGTCGTCCTGATTGGTCACTGGCTAGATCTTTATTTAATGGTGGCGCCTAATGTTTATAAACATGCTGGAATTACTAACCCTTCAATCGGTGTGATTGAGGTTCTCATGGCACTTGGAGTGGGGTGTTTATTTACTTGGGTGGTCGCGCGCGCACTAGGCAAGGCACCATTGCTGGCCAAGAATGACCCATATTTGGAAGAGGCCCATAATCTTCATCAGTAATGACACGATCTTGTAATTTCCTATATAAAAAAGGCCATTTGTAGTGGCCTTTTTTTGTCTCTAAACCTGAAAATTTTAGGATTGAAACCTGATACATCTCAATGTTTGAAATGCTACTCGATGCTAAAATGCTATCATTGCCAATAAATTACTAATATTTTTAGATCTTTTTAACAGGAGCTGTGACTAGTGGAAATTAAAAACAAGGCCACGCGTATCGATCTTTTTAACTTTAAAACCAAACCCATGAAGGCATTCCACATGAGCTGGTTTTCATTCTTCCTTTGTTTCTTTGCCTGGTTTGGTATTGCTCCCTTAATGGCAATTGTACGGGATGAACTACACCTGACAAAACAGCAGATCGGAAACACCATTATTGCATCAGTGGCGATCACTATTTTAGCGCGACTCTTTATTGGTTGGTTGTGCGATAAAATTGGACCTCGAAAGGCCTATACTTGGCTTTTGATATTTGGCTCGCTGCCAGTTATGGGCATAGGTTTGGCCCATAGTTACGAATCATTTTTGCTTTTTAGACTAGCCATTGGTGCCATTGGTGCTTCATTTGTTATCACTCAATACCATACCTCAGTTATGTTCGCTCCTAACTGTGTAGGTACTGCCAATGCCACCAGTGCCGGGTGGGGTAATCTTGGAGGTGGTGTAACCCAGATGATTATGCCTTTGGTTTTTGCCGCTTTTTTATATTTTGGTTTTGATAAAGGCATGTCTTGGCGCCTTTCGATGGTTGTGGCCGGCGCCGTGTGTTTCTTAACTGGTATTGCTTATTATTTCGTCACAACTGATCTTCCCAACGGAAACTTACAAGAATTAAAAGACAGTGGGGAACTGGTTTTAAATAAAAAAGAACATGGTAATTTCTTTCTCGCCGCAAAAGATAGTCGCGTCTGGGCCCTTTTTATCCTTTATGGAGCTTGCTTTGGAATTGAGCTGACAATTAACAATATTGCCGCCCTCTACTTTACCGATTACTTCCATCTTGGGTTGGCCACGGCAGGTCTGGTGGCCGGATTATTTGGCCTTATGAACTTGTTTGCGCGTACCGCAGGTGGCGCTATTGGTGACCGCTGGGGACATACTAAAGGTCTTAAGGGCCGCGTCCAGTGGCTTTTCCTGGCGATTTTTATTGAGGGTATTGCCTTGATACTTTTCTCGCGCATGACAGTTCTTCCCATAGCGATTGGGACAATGATTGTTTTCAGTCTATTTGTGCAAATGTCTGAAGGTGCCACTTATTCAGTCGTTCCTTTCATTAACAAAAAGGCCCTGGGATCAGTTTCAGGCATTGTTGGCGCTGGAGGTAACTTGGGCGCTGTCTCCGCCGGTTTTCTATTTAGAAGCGAACTTGCTTGGCCAACCTCTCTTTTGAT
>Ga0210057_1006915_pt1 | contig 13970 bp, 18 predicted proteins | sample CryGeyCG2114_010_2_FD_183968 | JGI IMG/M metagenome (GOLD analysis project Ga0210057, IMG submission 183968) | Groundwater microbial communities from aquifer - Crystal Geyser CG10_big_fil_rev_8/21/14_0.10 (SPAdes) (version 2) | ecosystem: Environmental > Aquatic > Deep subsurface > Groundwater ... | reverse complement strand
TAAGCCCTTATTTCTATCTCAAAGCTCAAAGGCTATTGACCAACAGAACCAAGGCTTTCTAAAAAAAGTTTTTTGAGGATTGCGTCGTCAATTTGCTCAAGCATTTTCTGATCCACTCCCTGAGAGATCAAAAGTTCTCTTAAAATCTTGGGGTCCATTTCCTGCAGCATTCTCTCGGTTTCTGAAAGATTCTCTGATTTAACCGTTTGTTTTGAAAGCTCCTCTAAACTAATTCCTGTCTCTTTTTTAGTTTCATTATATAACTTAATTAGATCTTCGTCAAGGATGTTTTCCACCAATTCTCGTGAAAGACCGCCTCGAGTAACTAAAAGCTCTCTGATTTCAGCGGCCGTGACTTCTGATAAAAGCGGAATTTCTTTTTTAACCTCTTCTTCTAAAATCGGACTTTCCCCTGCTAAGCCCACATTTAAAGGTGTGCTTTGCGGATTTAAAGGATTAGAACCAGCTTCAATCTCCTCTTTATCTGAATAACCATCCCCGTCAGAATCAGCTAAAAAAGCCGAAGTCCCATAGGTGTATATTTCTTCATAATCAGATAAGCCGTCTTTATCCGTATCCAGATTTTTATAAAATCCGATGATGTCTGCTTCCTCTATTTGACCAATTGGTCTTGGTCCTTCAAAAGGACTAAAAATCTGATGCCGTAAATGAGCAACACCAAAAATAATAACAATCACCGCTAAAAGAGAGAGCCAGAATAAAAAAGGTTTGTTGATTGAAGAGGGCATAATTAAACAATAATATTTTTTAAAAAATTGTCAAAAAATTGTATAAATTTTTCTACTTTAATTAAGCCCGTTTTTTCGTATTTTTTAAATAAATCTTTTTTCATCATATTAATTCAATCCTCTTTTTCTTTAAAATGCTGTCTAAAAAAGAATCTTTCTTTTTAATTTTCTCTTGATATTCTTTCTCGCTTATCAGAGTATAATTAATTTCACGCCTAAATTTATCTTCTAGTTTATTTACCATGTCTAGGACGTCGTCCTGCTTGGCTGAGCCGATTATCATTAAATCTATATCGCTATCTTTGTGCTCACGGCCTTTAGCAAAAGAGCCATAGATAAAAGCATGCCTGACATCTTTAATTTTTTTCAAAAATTTTCTAAGTGTTCCTTCAATGCCAACAGTTTTAAAAAAGATACTTTTAAATTCGCTATAAAGAGGATGAGACTTATTTAGTTTAAAAAATCTATTATTTGCTTGATATTCACTTTGTAAAATATCATTTTCAACCAACTTATTAATATCTTTTTGAAAAACACCGGGTTTTTTATTAATCATTCTGCCAAGTTCATGAAGATAATAAGATTTTTCGGGATGGTTAAAAAAAACTTCAAGAATTAAAGTTTGATTTTTAGTAAATTTGAGCGGCATAAATTTTTTATTGTATGCTATTTACATACAATTGTATACCATCGGCATACAATGTCGAGGCAAAATATAATAACAAACCTATTGTAAAGCATCTAAATCAACTTCTAAAAAATCCTGGATTTACAGACTACTGAGCTGACGTTTTAATTCGTTAAATAAAGTATTTTTGAAATCCTTGAGAATTGTTTGTTGATTTTGCGGTAGGAATGGTCTTAATTCACTGTTAAAATTAATCCCTTCTACCCATTTTTTAATTTTATCCTTGAGATTATTCAATCGTTTTTTTTGCTCACCGCTTATCAAATTTTTTCGCATCAGAAAATACAAATCATAAAAATCTCGCGCTTTCTTGCGTTTTATTAAAGCGTCAAAAACTTTTTCTTCCACTATCTCCTTTTGAGGAAGGTGAATCAAATTGTAAACGGGGATAAAATCATTAACAATACTGTCAACTTCTCCTTTTATCCGTCGTCCGTTTCGTGAAGAAATATTTAAAGAAATTGTTGTTTGAGGATAATCATAAAGATTAAATATGGCTTCAACATAGTACCCTTCGGTCGTTAAGCCGGGTTTTGGTCCAATTTCAACTTTAATACCTATTTTTTCAATTTCAGATAAAACTTTAGTAAAGAGATTTTCGATAAATTTTTTTTGTTTATATCTTTTTATATTAAAAATTGAAAAATCTAAATCTTCTGAAAAACGCGGGCTACTATAGAGCATTCTCAAAGCAGTGCCGCCTTTAAAAAGAAGATTTTCCGCGGCTTCAATTTTATAAAATTGAGACAAAAAAAGATGCTGAAAATATTCCCGGACAACGTTTGGGTATTCAAGGGTTTGATATTTAAGAGCTAATTTTTGGATGGCTTCTTTTTCAATCATTGAAACAGAGCTTTAATAATCTTAATTAATTTTTTATTATTAAACAATTTGGCGTAGCGTAAAGTTTTGGTTGTCTTGATTTTTTCTCTTGAAAAACGATCAAGAGGCTTCTCATTAGAAATCATTTTTAAATAACAGAGATCGACAAACGCCTTCTCTGGTTCAGCCATTAAAAAAGTAGACCCTCTTTGTTGATGACCGGAATAACCCGTAAACACTTCTTTTTTAAGAGAGCGATAACTAAAAATTTTATCTTTAACTTTAAAACGCCGCGTGGCTTTAGTGGTCACCGAAGTAATCTCATAAACAGTTTCGGGGATTATACCGTAATAAGAAAGAGCCGTTTCTAAAGAAATATATGAAGGCTCATAAAGTTTATTGGCAATATAAAAATCAAGCCACCCGGCTTCAGGAAATAAATAGAGCCCTCTTTTCAATCGACTGATTAAACCTCGTTTTGCATACCGATGCAGTAAAAAAGTAGTCGCTACCTTACTGATATTAAAAATCCGTTTCACGTCTAAAGGAGTAAATAAAAAAATTTTCTTTTCTCTTAATTTCTTTTCGAAAAGGTACCAATTCATTAATTTAGCCATCTCACTAATTTACCAAAATTGAGAAAATTGTAAAGCATAATTTTTCCCAATCTTCAACCCTTAATTCCTGAGCTCTAATTTTAGGAGAAAATCCTATATAGGGATTTTCATATTCCTAATTTCTGTATTCTTGCCAAAAAATCTTTATTATTTTCAAACAAAATAGCCAAAAAACCGATCTTTTTTGCTACTCTAATATTTTTGAGGTTATCATCTACAAATAAACATTCTCTAGGAGAAGATTGAATTTTTTTTAAAAAATATTCAAAAAATTTAGGGCTAGGCTTTGTTAAACCAATCTCTGCTGAATTAAAAATGAAATCAAAAAAATAATCCATTTTGAATTTTTCTTTTAGTAATGACCTGAGGACGGCGGTATTGTTAGTCAAAAGGAATATTTTATATTTCTTTTTCTTTTTTTTAATCCAATTTAAAAGAGATCTATTTACCTTTTCTGTTTCGTAAATCTTTTCTAAAATTTTTTGGTAATCTGACCAATTCAGAAAATGAAAAAAATTTTTCTCAAAAAAAGGTTTTTCCTTAAAATTTTTGTCAACCATTTTCTTTTTGAAACAAGTATTAACTATCTTTTCTATTGTTCCCACTTCTAATTTGAACTTTTTATCGAATTTAAAAAAATCGATGTTCTTCCTTAAAATAATCACTCCACCAATATCAAAAATTAAATTTTTAATTTTTCGACTCATTAATTTAATTGTTAATTATTTTTGTGTTATTATTTTATTGGTGACAATCGGAATTTCTTTTTTAAAATAATCTTTGATATCTTCCCATTTTGCCTTAAAAAAAATTTCTGGCGGCGGATCGTTTTCGGCATCGCCAAAATACACCAAACTTTTCAAAATATGATGATAGTTATGGGCAACGGTCGGATATTGGACTTTCAGCCGTTTAATCATCTTTTCTAATGGCTCAATATTTTTAGCGCACCAATACAGATCAAAAAAATCTCTTTTCCTTCCGCGCTGAGAAATAGCAATAATTTTCATTACGGCGATATCAAGAGGGCGAAGAATTTTAATCGCGCCATACCGAATAAAATTTTGCTTTGGAACAAAAAACGGATAGGCAATAAAACTGACTTTTGTCTTCAACAGTTCGCCATAAATAGTGTTTTTTCTGTTGACGATAGTTTTCCATTTCTTGTTTTCAAAAAAATTACTCAGCAGTTCTAAATTATCAAAATCCTTTTTATCTGTAAAAAAATCTAAATCAACCGAGATGCGGTGTCCAGTTTGCAAAGCCAGAGCCGTCCCTCCCGCGAGATACCAGCCAGAACCACTAATCCACGCTTGTTTAGATAAAAAAATAAATGCTTTTTTTGTTTCTAAAGGGAAATTATTTAAATAAGAATCTATCTGTTTTTTAGAAGCAATCTCCATAAACTTTTTGTTTCCGGACTCAACGACCTTGATTTAATCACAATTTTTTTTAAAAATGATTTATCGTAAAAATTATAAAGCCATTTTACCTCTTTGTCGTTTCCGAAATCTAAAATCCGCTCAATGATGTATTGAGCGTTTCTTTTCGGATCTATCTTATTCGGGTTTGTATCCCAGAATAGGGCTTGCCTGAATCTCATACAATTATATTTTATCAAAATTTAGGAAAAAGTCAACGTATACGATTTTTCAGATTGTAAAGCATAATTTTTCCCAATCTTTTACCCTTAATTCCTGAGCTCTGATTTTAGGAGAAAAACCTAACTCTTTAAAAATTTTTTCTCCCTTTGATTCGCCGAAGCCCTCGCCTCGCTGAAGCTCCGGCGAAGCGGGTTGGCGAAGGCGATTTTCTTTTATCAACTCAGCTTTCTTTAAAATTGTTAAAGTGAAAGTTGATACGCGGGTCTTGACAAAACAAAAAAATAGTTTATTGTTGTATTAAATAATAAGGAGGGAATTGTTCTTTTAAAAAATCCTGGTGTTATTTGAAGTAAAAGGAGGTGATGATAAAATGTATAAAACATTAAGCGCGCCTTTAACAGTACAGCTTGAGCTGACCACTGCATGTACAAACAAATGTCTACATTGCTATAATTTTTGGCGAAACAACAATAGACAAAATAGCAATTTAACTCCTGGTCAAGTCAAGATAATTTTCCAAAAACTTTCTAATGCCCAAGTTTTTAGGATTATCATTACAGGCGGCGAGCCTCTTCTTAATAAAAGTGGATTATTCACTTGTTTAAAAGAAGCGAGTCGTTTCGGGATAAGAGTATCTCTTAATTCTAACATGATTCCTTTAAGTTCTGACTATGTAAAAGACCTTTGGAAATTAGGATTTAGGAATATACTGACTTCTCTCCATGGTCCCAACGCTGAAATCCATGATAAAATTGTTCAAAAACAAGGGGCTTTTGAAAAGACAATCAGCAACATAAAATTGGCTAAAGAAATTGGCATGAATGTTTCAGTAAACATGGTCGTTTCTAAACAGAGTTTACCTTATATAAAGCAAACTGCTAAATTGGTTGATTCGTTAGGAATCAGGAGTTTTAATGCCACTAGAGCTGGGTGTCCTGGTAATTGTTCTAACTTTTCAGATTCTTCTCTTTCTCTAAAAGAATTTAGGAGTTACTTAAGAGATTTTCTGAAGGCAGGACAAGAACTCAAGATAAAGATTGACGCTCTATCAGCTTATCCTTTATGTGGTTTCGGAGATTTAAAAATCTACCAACAACTTATGGGTAGAAAGTGCTATGCGGGAGTTACAACTTTTACGGTTGGTAGTGATGGTAATGTCCGCCCTTGCTCTCATCTAGATCTTTCGTATGGAAATATTTTTAATGATGATGTTAAAAGTATCTGGAGTAGAATGGATGATTGGCGAAGAGGAAAATTTTTGCCAGATACATGCAAAGGGTGCTCTTTGTTGCCATTTTGTGGCGCTGGATGTCGAATGGAGGCTAAAATGCGATTTGGCGACCTGCAAGCCATGGATCCGTATAGCTCTCCGAGTGATGTCGAAGTTTGTTTCCAACAGTTTAAGGAAATACGTTGGCAAAAACCTAAAGAGAGGCAAAATGTTTCCGCTTTTGTCTTAAATAAAATTAAATGGCGAGAAGAATCTTTTGGTTCTGTGATTATGGCGAGCGAAAATTCAAGAGTTTTTCTTAATCACGATGGTACAAAACTCTTAAAACAGCTTCACAGAGGGAAGACTCATAACATTAATGACAAAAGATTAAATTGGGGAAAATTGAACCCGCAAGATTTTATTTCAGAACTAGCGGAAAGAAAAGTAGTCTCTCTAATCTACTAATAAAAAAGGAGGTGAATTAAAATGTCTGAACCAGGATTTGAGACTCTGCTTGATTTGTCTTCTCATCCTGAATTTGCGATCAAGAACTGTGACGTTCCCGACTGCGACAATTGTGATTGTGTTGATTGTGATTATAATTGCGAAGAATGCGATAGAAATTAACAGAAGGGATGACCATGACAGATCAAATCAGGGTTGATTAAAACACCGGAACTAATTAAATAATTGTTCCGGTGCTTTTACTTTTATAGGTTGACAATATTTTTTAAAAGCGATTTTGTTATTAACTAGGTTATTTCCATATCGGTTCCAGATTTCATTTTTCTTTATAATCTCATTTTCTATAAAGAGAATCAGTTGTATCATGATTTTTAATATTTGATTAAAATTCATTCCTTTTTTATATTTCGCTTCTTCATAAATTTTTTGAAAAAAATTGGTAATTTGAATTTTTTTACTTTTATTAATAACAAAAATATACCTTAAAAATGGATTCCCCACATAATCTTTTATTTGGAGCAAAGAACAGAGAGATTTTTGATTCATAATCACTGGCGCTAATATTTCTTTCAAAAAATAAAAAGCAACTCTTTTTTGAAAAAAAGATCTCCCGTATTTTTTCTTTAATATTTCATATAAAATTATATGCGATATTTCGTGAACAGAGACGAAAAGAATATTATGTTGTTTTTTGTTATAAATTGTTCCTAAAATCGAAAAGTAAAAAACATTCTTTTTGTAAGGAGAAAATGGTAAGATTGTAGGCATGGCAATATAACTAATATTTTCAGACCACTTATAATCCATTAAAAAAGACAGAATGTCCAAAGCCATTTTTGATTTTTTTCTTAACATTTCTCTAGATTGATTAATGATTTTTTTAATTTTATAATCATACTTTTTATAAAAATTCTTTATAAAATTTTTGATAACTATTTCTTCTTTGACTTTGCTCCTTCTATCTAAAGCAATTTTAAGTTCCGGGAATGCCTTAAAAATCTTATTTCTATTTTGAGGAAATTGAGGATGATGAAGAAAAGTTAAAAATATTTTAACTTCTTCATTGAAGTTATGTTTAATTTTTATAGAGGGTATTTGCATAAAACTGTTATAGCGCGATTTCTCAGATTGTAAAGCATAATTTTCCCCAATCTTCAACGCTTAATTCCTGAGCTCTGATTTTAGGAGAAAAACCTAACTCTTTAAAAATTTTTTCTCCCTTTGATTCGCCGAAGCCCTCGCCTCGCTGAAGCTCCGGCGAAGCGGGTTGGCGAAGGCGATTTTCTTTTATCAACTCAGCTTTCTTTAAATTATTAAGCAGGTATTTGCGCGGCGAAAGAAAGCCGGCTCTAACTATCTTAAAAAATTTGTCTTCGTTAACCCTATGAAATAATTTCGCCTTTGGCGAAATTGCCGCCTGGCGGCATTTAACAGGGTAAATCCTCTCCCTTTCAAAAAGAACAAGACGCAAAATCGCGCTTTCAACTTTTGGCTTTGGCCAAAAATTTTCTTTTTTGACCTTAAAAACTATTTCTGGCTGACTATAAAACTGGACCATAACTGAAAGTTTACTCATCTGCGGCGGTTTACTAATAATTCTTTGCGCTACCTCTTTTTGAATCATTAAAACCATTAATTCTGGCCTTGCCCTGTTAAATTGCGACTTTATCGCACCGCTGCCTTTGGCAGGGGATTTAACAGGGTAGATTTTTGCCGATAAAAAAATCCTCAAAAATCTTGAGGTGATATTATAGGGTAAATTAGCCACAATTTTATATTTCTTTTCTTTTTTTAGCCATTTTAAAATAATTTTTCTTGCTTCTTCTGAAAAAATATCCTCTTTAATAATCTCTACGTTTTCATAATTTCTCAATCTTTCTTTCAAAACCTCAACTAAATTTTTATCAATTTCAATGGCTAAAACTTTTTTTACTCTTTTTGCCAATTCCTCAGTCAAAAAACCTAATCCTGACCCAACTTCCAGGACTAAATCGTCTTTTTTTAAATCAGCGGTCTTAATAATTTTCTCCAAGACATTTTTGCTGATTAAAAAATTTTGACCCAGACGGCGTTTGGGCTGAAGATTAAAATCAAGACAAATTTTTTTTATTTGTGATTTATTTTCCATAACACTTTTTATATTTATAGGGCATCCCATAAAAAATACAGCCTCTTTCGATAAGGTTCAATATTGACATTGAATTACTCCTGCCCCCTATTCCATCTAAATAACATCCCCATTTTTAATTGACTGGGTAAAAATTTAATTCCTATATTTTTTACATTATCTTTGATATTTTTTTCTGAATTCATGCCAAGAACAACGGTAGTAATTTTTGGCTGGTTTAGGCAAAATTGTATAGCATAGGCGGGAAGACTTTTATAATCAAGGGTTAATTTTTGACATATCTCTCTAATTTTTTCTTTTGCTTCTGTTATTCGTTTTCCCTTAAACTTTTTTCTTATGACATGTCCTTCCGGCAGCAAATTAATTTGTTCTAAAATACCAGTTAATGAACCGTGATCAAATACACTTCTCGCCAAAATAGAAAAACCATATTTTTGGGCTATTGGGGAAATAAAACTTATTGGCCATTGTTGAAATAAGTTTAATGGCACCATAACAAAATCAAGAATATCTAAATTAATTAAATCATCCAACCCCACGTTCATCCAATTGGGCAGTGAAACTCCTATAGCTCCAACTTTCCCTTCTAATTTTAGTTGATTCAAATATTTTAGAACCCACCCACCCGTTTTATTCCATTGTGGGCACCAGTTATGTAACATTAGCAGATCGATATAGTCACGATGAAGCCTCCGAAGGGATTGGAATAAAACTTTATTTATATAATTAGGATCATAATATTTGGTGATATCTATGTTTTTGTTTGATAAAGGTTGTTCTTTAGCGGGAATTTTGGTAGCAATTATTATTTCGTGGTTTATAGAAAATTCGCCCAATAATTTTTCAATATAGCCATTTCCATAAACTGGAGCTGTATCAAAAAAATTTATGCCTAATTTGTAGGCCGTAGTAAAAAGATCAAAGATTTCCTTCCTTGAAAAATGTCTTCCCCAATCACCAGAAATTTCCCACGTTCCAAAACCAATTTTTGAAAGCTTGATATTTGTTTTTCCTAATTTTGTGTATTCCATAGATCCTTAAAAAAATTTCTCTAATCCTAACTTATGAATTAAACCTCGTTCTTCTATATAAGTAAGTATTCTAGATAAAGTGACGTTTCCACAGTTTATTTCGACCTTACAATTTTTTAATCTCAATTCTTGAATGGCTTCTTTTATCAATTTTTTTGTTCTTTTATTTTTTTGTTTCTCTATTACAGCTTGCTCTCTAAGTGGTATTCTCAAAAATAATTTTTTATTTCCTCGAAATTTATACAAGTTATAATCTGAAATCCCTAAGAAGTTCGAAATCATCTCCGAAGAATGTAAAAAAACAGGGATATTTATTTTGTAATTTTTTAAAACTTTATTTATAAAATTTATAGTTTTGGGAGACAAGGTTTTTTTTAGTTCGTTCTCTTCAATTTTGGGAAATCGTAACTTATGCTTTTTTGTTATAGCATATTTTATGCCTTTTAGAAATCGCAAGCCTCCAACACAAATACTTTGACATCCGTTCTTAACCCCGACGAGAATGGATTTCTCTATATTTTCGTATTTATCATTCCAGCCTACTACTACGGGCCGCAGATGTAATGAAATCCGAACCCCCGCCTTTATCGCTTCCTTAATATTTTTAAATCGATCATTTTTAAATGGTTCAACAGAGGACGGCAAATCTGAATAACTTATTGAGATAATAATACCCTTGCATCGCTTAACAATATACCTAAACATCTTGTAACTGTTTTTTGGAATGCCTGATTTTATTACTAACCAAAAAGGATTTTTATAACCTTTGTCCACTAATAAATTCATAATATTAAAAGTGGAATCGGCAACCTCGGGGGAGAATGCTTCTGTAGAAGCAGTATGAATTCCTATTATCGTTTTGGAGGGGATGAAATATGGATTATTTATAAGGGATTTTACTAATGTTTCATCAGCGAATAATTTTCTGGGAGTACTAACATTAGCATCTCTTTTTGAATTATATCTATAACAATATGCACAACTCAATGAACAACCAACAAAAGGGTCCAGAGAAATACAGGAATTGGCTTGAGAAATTCTACTTAGAGGGTTATTACTATCTTGTGAGAAAGCACCAAAAATTTGCTCATAAATTGGCATATTTTTTATATCTTTAATATTTTTTTTGTTTCTTTAATTAAAGCTGCAATTTGAGGTATCTTTGTCTTCATGTCTGGCCTGGAGATTCTGCTTATTTTATTGATTAAATTAAATACTCTTTTTGAGTTCGCAGAAAAATCCTTTGTTTTATCTTCGAGATAATTGATACCTTGAAAAAACTTCTCGTTTAAGGCAAATAATATCCTAATTGTTATAAACAATAATTGGGAAAAACTTATATGAAAAGCTATAGAATTGCCTTCCTTTATTGCTTTTTTTAATAAATTTTCTTTTATGATGACTTCTTGGGTTGATTTTTTTAAAATGGTTTTTTTCATTTTTTGTGGATATTTCAAGAGTTTCTGCTTCCATTTAACAATTAAATGATGACGATCTAACAGAATGGTAGCCTCTTTGACATCTCCACAAAATCCTTCAGGAGCAAATGCTCCAAGTGTCCAGTCTTTATATAGTAACTCCACTTTTTTCCCGTTTATAATATTAGTCAAATCTTGTGTAAACTTCGTTTCTGGGAAAAAGGTTAGATTGATCTTTATATTTCCGATCTTATAAGTAAAACCATTTTGAAAATATCTCAGCAATAAGCCCCGAGTATCTCCTTTTATCTTTTTATAGAAATTGATTATATTCTTTTTAGAAAGTTTTTTTTCTGTAATTATTAAAAAATCTAGATTAGATGTGTTTATATTCTTTGATGTCCCAGAACCCACTAAGGCTATGGCAGCAATTTTAGAATAATTTTCAAAAAAGGAAGGCAATTTTGCGATAATCGCGGCTGCAGATTGTTTCATAGGAATCTTAATTTATCTCTTTGAACTTTCCGTATTGAAATCTAAAAATTTTATTAACAAAAGTTAATTTTTTATTATTAACTACAATACCACTACCATTAGGACAAACATAAAGAGGATTTTTTATTTTCTTGGAGTAATTCAAAACTTCGTTGATATATTTTTTAGTTTTATTAAAATGAGGTAGAAATTCAAATTTCACCAGATTTAATCCTTTTAAATTTTTTAAACCAATTTGGTTTTTGTCGGGATTAAAGCTAGGAATATTTGCGACTCTAATATTAGAAGTCATAATAATAGCTCCGGCACTCATCCCAACAAGTATTCCTTCTCTATCTACGTATTCTTTCAAAGAAAACATAATTTTTTTTCTCTTGAGTAGACGCAAGAAGTAAAAAGTATTACCTCCCGGTAGGAAGATAGCCTTACACCGAAAAAGTATGGAAAGTTTATTCCGGTTAGCTTGTTTTAAATCAAGACAATAAAAATTTTTTAGATCATATCTTTTATAATATTTTTTAAAATCATCAAAATAAAAATGTTTTTCATCGTTGAATGAAATATAACCTATTTTTGCGCTTTTATCTCCCAAAAGATTAACAAATTTCAAATCTATTTCTTTAGCTTTTGGGATCCCCCACTTGCTATAAAAAATTAATCTCATAATTCATTTTTATTTTAAGTTGTTTTTTAAAAAAATCAATAGAAAAAAGAAGGGGCCTCGAGAGACAGGCCCCTTCTGGTTTATTACTCGTTGAATAAGTTTTTTTACCTCCTCTTTCCCTAAAGATTCTAGGAACCAACCTAGCCGAGGGCCGGAAGAGTTCCCAAAAAAAATTTGATATAGTAATCTAAAAGCCTCTTTCGGTTTTATCTGGACATTTTTAGAAGCTAAGTAAATTACTTCATGAATTAATCTACTGTCCCAATTAATCTTGATCAACTCTTCTGCTAATTGCCTTAGAAAATTTCGTTCTGTTTCGGTTGGTTTATATGCACCTTGTGGATGGATTGAAAAACCATACTTAGAGAAAGCAAATTTCTCTAACCACCTCTTTAATAAGTGCAGTTCTTCGGCTAGTGTCCTTGTTATGTTTACATTTCGGTATTGGGGGTTTCTTTTTATAATTTTTTCTGCTCGTTCGGCATTAAACTCGGCAAGCTGTCCTATTGTAACTAGGTGGGTAAACGGAATTTGATAAATCTTTTTACTTTCCTTGCTTCCTTCTATAGCAATCTGATAGGCTCTATTGTTTGCTTCTCTTGCCTCTCTAAATTTTTCCGTTGCTTCAACTACTGTCTCTATCGGGTGAAACTTGATTACTTTGGAAGGCAAACTTGAAGCAATGAAATATTTAACTATATCAGGATGTATCACCTGAACGACCTCGTCAAGAGGAATAGCTAGCCCCGAAGAACTGTGCATCTCGCCATATCCTTTCAAATGAACCCATTCATATGGAATAGGGAAGGGTGGGTCAGAACCAAAAATCTTTCTAGCTATTTCGCAACCTGTGTCATAGGAACCCCCCTTTGTAGCATGGTCACGACCAAATAATTCAACATCCACATTTAAAATTTTCCATCGCATTGGCCAATCTATCCGCCATGTAAATTTTCCTCCTCCTTCAGTAACATTGATATCACCTTTAAAATTACAGCTATGGCAGTAGATTCTAAGCAGAAAATCATCTACCCTCTCAACAATCGTGGTATTCGTGATAGAGTGGCAATTTGGACATTCAGCCATAAATGGCCACCAATCTTTGCGTATTTTTTTCCCGCTTAACCTCTGTAAAATTTTTTCAATAACGCTTTTGTGATCTAGCGCTTGTTTCGCAAGTGTGGCATATTTTTCGTATCGGTAAAGTTTGCTTGAGTAGACAATCGTTAAATCTACTCTTAGCTCCTTCATTGCCTTTTGAAATTTTCCGAGGAAATGTTCAGCATAATTCTCACAACAATTCCACGGATCTAGAATTCGATATAACGGTCTCCCCACATATGCCCCGTATTCCTTAGGGAGAAAGGGGTAAACTTTCCGAAGAGGATCCATATCGTCAACTACCGCAACGATCTTGGACGAAATTCCTGCCATAGAAAGAGCGATTCTTACAATGTCAGCGCTAAGAAATTCTCGAGCATGGCCAATATGAACCGGTGCCGATAGCGAAATTCCTGTAGCAATTAAAATTTCTTTGTTCGGTTTTAATTTTTTTATCTTTTTAGCAATTCTATCAGCCCAAAACATTTTTTCCTCCTCCCCTGATATTCACCAGAGTTTTTCTCTTCTTCGGTTTTTGCAATTTTCCCTTCAGCTGTCAAAGGTGTAACCAACACCAATATCATTCTTCTCATGGTTTTTCACCTCCTCCTTTTTGGTTTTTGAATTTCGAATCTTTATTCTTGATTCATAATTCATAATTCATAATTTTCCCTTTTCCCTTAACTTTTTTTCCTCCTTTTATTTTAAAGAAAATTATTTTTTATGCCCCGTGGTAAACAAAGTTCTACTATCGGGGAATGTTAAAATCATAGCAAAAATTTTGATTTTGTCGATACTTCGCATCAACTCATATACTGCTATTTTAATACGAGAATTATTGTTGTCAAAGACAATAATTGTGGATAACCCTTATTTTTTATTTCTGGCAGCATTTTTCGTATTGTTCCAAAAGCCAGGAACTTGACTGAATTTTTTTGCCGCCACCAACGTTAAAAACCATCTGACAACCAATCT
>Ga0210057_1006914_pt1 | contig 13971 bp, 14 predicted proteins | sample CryGeyCG2114_010_2_FD_183968 | JGI IMG/M metagenome (GOLD analysis project Ga0210057, IMG submission 183968) | Groundwater microbial communities from aquifer - Crystal Geyser CG10_big_fil_rev_8/21/14_0.10 (SPAdes) (version 2) | ecosystem: Environmental > Aquatic > Deep subsurface > Groundwater ... | reverse complement strand
GGTTTTTGATGGTTTTCTCACTCATTAATATCTCCTTTCTTAGGAGACAATCTTAACTGCTTTTTGGGAGATTTTCCTTTGGAGATAACCTTAACCGAATGTAAACTAATTCGCTGATACTTTAAGAGTGCCTTGTCAATTGTTAACAGGTGAAAGGGTAGGTCAAAGAGGCCGGTTTTGTTTAAGGGTTAAGTTATTGGGTTTTTACTTTACCTTTGCCCAACCACCAAACCAGCCTCTTTACCGTTACCATTGCCTTACTTTCTACTGATTGTATTGCCGAAGAGCAATCGAAGTCTGCACCTGGACATTGGCAACAAAATCCTTTCGGGAAGGCGCTGATACGCCCTGATTAACCGTAAACCTGATGGTCACAATAAAAGAAGAGGTTCCCCCCTCACTCGGTCCTAGAACATCAAAACTGCAATTGGCAATATCCACGCCGGCAATCAGATCCGTATTGGTCATGGGATTGTTTCTGTAAGGTGAATCATCTCCTGGCGGGTTTTCTTGTTCTACCAGACCAATTAAACCGTTTGTACTTTCAGTACCACTTAAGCATTTAATATAAAGCTTTTTATTAGTATCCTGGACCAAGGTAATCTGCGGCGAATTCACGCCAATCGGAGAAGCACTTACTGCATTTCTTATCTTCTTTTCCAAAGAATCTAAAACAATTTGCCCGTTTTGCTTTGCTTCCGCCGTAACATTGGCTTTATTCGACCCCTTAAGTATGGAAGTCAAAAAAAGCAGGGTGGAACCTACCGTCATCACTAAAAGCCCCAAAACAACAAGAAATTCGATAAGGGTAAAACCCTTTTTGCGAATGGTAAATTGTGAATGGTAAATCGATTTTCTAATTCTATTTACTATTTTCCATTTACTATTTACATCTTCGGGCATCAACTCCAATATATCATGGAAAGCGTTTAGCCTGCCCGCAATGCTCACGCAAGCGATGCAGGCGGGCGTTTATGGAAGCCCTTCCCATTTTGTCAAAATGGTCTGGCTTGTGACAATTTTATCACCGGAAGTTTCATTCCACTTCACAGTTACGGTAATAGTTTTTTTAACTACAGGAGAAACAGATATATCATCCTCGAACTTAAGATACCTATAAAAATTAACACCATTAAGAGTATTCAGTTCACCTACCGGGGCAATACAATTAGGTGCTGACAAACTCCATCCTGCCGGATCTATTTGTTCACTCGTTGGACTCGCAGGCGGTGTATATGACTTGACTATAGTTATGCAATCACCGGGAGCACTGAGCGCGCTAAAACCTTTTCTGTCCCTGTAAGCCCGTATTTCTTCTATATACCCTTGCGCCAACTTGGTCGCCTGCGTGTTATTCCGTGCCGATCTTGCTGTCCTCTGAGTGATCAGACTGGTTGTGATTAACGAGATTGCAAGCATAACTGCCACTCCGACACCTATAACAACCTCAATTAAGGACTGCCCCTTCCCAGAATTGGAAATTGGAAATTGGAAATTGGAAATTGTCGTACTATCTCCTTTCATTTACCTCCCCATTCGAAGTGATATCTACATGATAGCTACCTCCACTGCCTGTAATTATTATGTTTAAAGTTCCTCCGATACCTTGTCTGTTCGGCTCAGTACCGTCGGCTAGTATAAATGGAGGGGTATACTGATCATTATAAAACCTGGCATCTGCCGTTAAAGGCTGAAATAAAACATTCCAGCTAGTAATTGCGGTGAGATTATTGTCAAGAGTAATATCCGAAATGCTCAAACCATCAGGAAGTACTATTGGACTTTCAGGTATTTCGTAGTCAGTTCCACCCTTGCGGCATAATGCGGTTAATGTATAGCTGTTCGTGGTCTTAGCAAACGTAACAAACCATCCTAAAAGCTGGACATCTAAAGGCAAACCGCCCTGGCCGCACAATTTATCAGGTCCCTTGTCCCCAGTATGCGCTTTACTCTGAACCAGCCTGATATCATTTTTCAATGTTAGCGCAGCATTCTTCACTTTTTGGACTCTTTCAAACGAAAGGTACGCGGCAGTAATTAACGAAGCCGCCAGTCCAAAGAGGCTGATAACGATCAACAGCTCGATGAGGGAAAAAGCTTCCAGGTGAATAGTCAATTGTGAATGGTGGATGGATTGCTTGATCCTATTTACTATTTTCCATTTACCATTTACTACTTTGGGCATTAATTTAATATAACATCAAATAAGTCGCAACTATCGAGTCTCCCCAGAAAAGCGCCGTTAAGAGCCCGAAAATCAAAAACGGAGCAAACGGTACAGTCTGCCCAAACCTCTTTTTACCAAAGGCAATTAACAGCAAAGAAACAACCGCACCGCTAAAAAAAGCGGTAAAAACGGCAAGTACGGTTTTTTCGGGACCTAAGATCATTCCCATTAAAAAAGCCAACACTACATCTCCTTCCCCCATACCCCTTCTTCTGGTCACAACAACCAGAATTAAAAATGCAAAAGCGGCAAAAAAAGCAGAAAGCACATGGTTTAAAAATTGGGTAGGGGATAACAACAAAAAATCGTAAATAAGTGCCGCAAGCGATGCAAAAAAGACAATAGTTGTCGGAATCAGGGAAAATTTATAATCGACAACGGCAACAATAATGGAAACCGAAACGATAAGGAAATAGTAAAAAAGGTTTACAAGATTAAAATTACCGTCGGAAACCAAAACATACGCGCTTACCGTAAATAACAAGGCGCACAAAGCCTCAACTGCGGGGTATTGCCATGAAAGAGGCTTCCTGCAGTATCTGCACTTTGCCCCCAAAGTTACAAAGCTCACAACCGGAATAAGGTCAAGGGTGGAGAGTGTTGCCTTGCAGTGGTCGCAGTACGATCTGCCTAAAATCGACTCTCCTCTGGTCGCCCTGTCGATGACAACATTCAGGAAGCTCCCGATTGCTCCGCCCAGAATAAATGCAAGCAGTAAGATAAAAAACATTCAAATTTGATAGTATCCGCAAAAGGGGACTTAAAGCAAGTGAAACTACTTTTTTACCGTAGAAAAAGCAACTTCCATACCAAAATGGGAAAACTGCTTCTTTTCAATCTTAAAACCATTCTTTCTTAAAAGAGCGGCAAGTCCATTCGGCTTCATACAAGAAATATGGGAATTGTCCCAGACTTTTCCTTTCCACTTTGTCCAGAAAAACCAGATAAAATTAAATAGAAAGTTATCCGTATCCTGTACAACTATAAAACGCCCGTTTTTTGCTAAACATCTGTAAACTTCCCTGACCGCTCTTTCGTTCTGGGGAATATGCTCCAAAACTTCAACAGCTACTATCACATCGAACTGGCCGTTCTTAAACGGAAGCTTTCTGGCATCGGCAGAAATAAATTCGATGTTAGGATGATTTTTTCTTGCAAAATCAAGTGATTTTTCATACATATCAACACCTGTTACCTTAGCCTTTGGAAATTCTGACTTGATTTTTCCTGTCAAATTTCCGTCCGCGCACCCGATATCCAGAATGTTTCCCTCTACACCTGAAAACATTTTTTTCAAAGTTATCCATTTCCACGAATGCCACATAAACTGCAGTAAGTTCGTTCTAGTCCCGCGTTCATAATAATCCTCCGGGACTTGATTAAGAATTTTGCGATAGTCCATCAAGCCTGTTTAATCTTAAATATTAACTTTACTATAATAAATCCTGCTCTTACAAGAAAACTTTTTTTTATTCGCTTGCAGAAATCCCTACACTCTTAGTGTGATGAATGCAAAAAAGCGCATACATACTTACGACGGATAAAAGCTTTAAGGTGTTAGGGTTTTCTGCCCCTATTAAAACTTAAGAATCAATACCAAGGGCTTTTAGCTCTCGGAAGTTTATAATTATTGACGAATTCTTATCACTTATGTTACCATAACCACAATATGTACAATGCACTTTCGTTACCATTTATCGGAACACACGAACTCCGCAAAGAGTTGTCAAAACTTATAAACAATATAAAAACTACAAACGAACCAGTCATTATCACGAGCCAAGGCAAACCCACTGCAGTTCTTACCTCTGTTGATAATTACAACCAACTCCAAGAAATGATTGACGAACTTCAGTTAGCAATTAAAGAGCTTGCCGACAAAGAGTATATAAAAGAGCTGATCGCGGCAAAGAGTCAAATTCACTCCGGTAAGGGAATTTCCGCTAAAGACATCTATAAAGATGCCGGAATCTAACCGTGTATCAGGTAATTTATTCCCGACGCGCAGCTAAAAACTTTAAGAAAATTCCCAAACTTTTTCAAATCAAAATTAAAAACAAACTTGAAGCTCTTTCTAAAAATCCTCAAATTCCAGGGACAATTAAATTAGTCGACTACCCAGTCGCCAAATTTCGCCATAGGGTAGGCAACTGGAGAATCCTGTTTGACATTGACACTGAAGAAAAGAATCTGGAAATCATCGATATCAAAAAGCGGGACGAAAGTACCTACAGATAATTTAGTCAGCGTCTTTTTGTAGTCAGGGAATCGTGTTCACTCCAACTTTCCTAAAATCCGAGTCTAAACTAACAATAGAGTCGATATTAAATCGCTTCAAAACTGCCAAAGTCGTACAATCCGTCATTGATAACTTATGCTCTAAAAACTTTACTGTAAGTGCAAACGCCTCAAGCTGCAGTTGATCATCAACCCAAAACTGGACGAGGTTTCCGCCCTTGATGCTCTCACCTATAAAATCGATAAATTCTTTAACAAAGCGTGGACGAGTCATGTAGATTAATCGCGTCACGGTTTCATCGACAACATCATTCGAGGTACAAATTACCGCTTTATCGACAATCAACCCTTTAAGGAGATTTTTAATTCTTATATGATTTTTATCATCAGAAAGATAATAGGCAACCCAGGCAGACGTATCAACAAATGCCTTATAAGCCATACTTAATCCTCAAGGTAAATCTTGCGCTCAATTTGAGAAACGCCTTTTTTTGTACCTTTTGCAAATCCGGCCATTTTAACAAGGGGATTATCTTGCACTTTGCTGCCATGCGCACCCGAAAGAATTTTCTCAAATTCTTTCGCTGCCCTGTCGGTAACGTCGCGAATTATTTGTGAGCGGGACGTTTTTACAATTTTGGCCACCTCATCTAAAATATTAATTGTTTTTGGCCTGATATATATTTGATACCTGTTCATGTATACACCATATCAAAAAATGGTGTATAGTGTCAATGCCGTTTACAGAACCCCAAGATGAAGGAAGAAATCATCGATATCAAAAAGCGGGACGAAAGTACCTACAGATAATCTGGTCAAGCCAGCTGTGCCGCCTGCACCTGAAAGCATTTTTTTCAAAGTTATCCACTTCCACGAATGCCAAATAAACTGCAGTAAATTCGATCGTGTCCCGCGTTCATAATAATCCGCCGGAACCTGATTAAGAATTTTTTTGTACGAAGCTACCATCACTGCTTAATAATTAACCCACCTTTACATTATTTTAGATATTCATAAAAAAAGGATAGTCGATATTTCGATAGTATATCGAGCTTTTGCACAACATGAGGTAGATAAACAATATATTGGCCATCCTTAACATTCATTCTCGGATAAATGGTAGAAATTTGATTGATATTCTCAGGAAACGGGCTTGATAAAAACCCATGGAGTGCTGTTTTTAATCGTTTAGAGCGTAAGCCAGCACGGATAGACCCTTGCTTTGAACCGTTTATTGAAAAGAAAAACATGAGTACGAAAAAGAAAATTCCAACTATTCTAACAAATGGCGCCCTGTGAATTTTAACAGTCAATAAGAAGAAAATTAAAAACACAAATGCTATCCAAAATAATATTGAGAACGAACTATAACGAGAAGGGATATATGGAGGCTCGTATGAAATCCTACCAACAGCTGTCATTACCGAACTAATAAGTCCATACGAGGCCACGGCGAGCAAAAATAAATGAAAGTTTGTGAATTTTCGTGCTTCTAAGCCTAAAATGTAATGCGCAGTAAATACTGCAAGACCAACAGAACCTAACAGGATTTGAAGATTTCTATTATAAAGTTCAAAGGGCGAACCTAAAATAGCCAGAAACAAAATCAATATTTCTTGCATACGTTGAGACGAAATAGTTGGTAGGCTCTGAGCAGTTTGCAAAGAATTGGAATAATTAACAAAATAAGCTATGAAAACCACAACCGAAGCAAATACCCAAATTAAAGCAAATCTCATTTTCTTACTTCTGTGGATTTTTGGATTAAATATAATGATTGAAAAACAGACTGGCCAAAACAACAAGCCAGCTAAATGCGATAGCGTTGCAAACAAACCTGCTAAAAAAGAAAAAGCTAAGTTCTTATACGTAAGCTTATCTCCTGTAAGGTTATAAAAACCTACCAGCACCGCCAGCTCATTTATAAAAATTAGAGTTTGCAGGCCCCATAGCCAATTTTCGTATTGAACCAAAGAAAAAAATAATAAAGATATTAGGGGGAGCACGTAGATTGAATATTGATAGGGAAAAATCTTTTTCTCTCTAACTAAAAATCCAACCAGAATTAGAAAAGCTCCAACTCCAAAGATTATATTCAAAGCAACCAAGTAATCCAGATTCCAATGTGTTAATCTAACAGACAAAAGCAAGATCAATTTTGGTACTAAAAGGCGGTGTTCATTCACGGTTACCCAAAGATCATTGAAAGTAAGCGTACCCGTGAACATTTTTTCGAACATTGGAATGTAATACCATTCGTCATAGCTGGGAACGTTTACGCTATGAACAATAGCCATATATATTAAATAAGCAACGGGAAGCAAAGCGGAAGTTACAATTGCAATTTTAACTGTAAAAATAGCATTTAACTTATACATTAGTTACTCTTTCTGTTTTGCTGCACCACAGACCCTCACCCTATTTGAAATGGCTAACCAGAGTTATCAATAAAAGTAAAGTGAAAGTTTCCAAGTCATTCTTCCGCAAAAAAAACATTTATGCGTTAATAAAGTTTGATAAAAACGATCGCAAATTGCAATAGATGCTTCTTACTCAAAAAAACAAATTTTGCTAAACTGGACAGGTGTTTAAGGGAATTTTCTTCAAGTTTTTGCCAGGTATCTTTCTTGCAAGTGTAGTCGTAATTTTCTTCAATAAAATCTTATTTTTTGGGGAGACGTTCATAAATCCGGACTATGGAAGATCCGACCTTATGCATTTCAATATTCCAGTTCATTATTCGGCATGGGAAGCCGCCAGAAACTTTGAAATACCGTTTTGGGAACCTAGAATGGGTCAAGGATTTCCATTACTAGACGAGGGACAAGTTGGTTTTTTCTATTTACCCAACTTACTACTCAGTATTCTTCCGTTTTGGCAAGCTTTCAACATAGGCATTGTGTTTACTTTTTGTCTCGCTGCAATAGGGGCATATTTATTATCAAGGGCTTTCGGAATTAGCAAAGAATCTGCACTCATCGCTGGCTTAACCTATTCATTCTCTCCGATCCTTATTCTTAGGCTACACCATTACAATCTTATGCAATCAGCCGCAATTTTCCCATTGCTGCTCTGGTCATTAAATTGTTTCTTCAATACGAAAAAAATTGTTTATTTTGGATTATTCTCACTATTACTTTCCCAGCAAATATTCGTCGGATTTCAACAATTCACAGCATATAGTTTAATCGCATCATTTCTTTTTCTCTTGTACAAAACATGGACCGCATTCAAAAAAAAAGGGAAACGATTTATAGTATGTGTTATTTTTTTTAGTTCAGTTATTGTGGCAGTTTTAATTTCCGCAATACAGATAAATTCCAGCCTAACACTTATTATTGCATCCTCAAGAATTCAATCCCAAACTCCACAGAAAATCCTCAATGATTTCCCATTTAATCCAAGCAATTTTAAAACCTTAATCGACCCATATATCCTTGGCAGTGCAAGTGATGCTAGTTATCCAAGATGGATAACTGGTCGATGGGGAATTTTTTGGGAAAATAATTTATATTTCGGACTGTCTCAACTGTTACTCATTTTTGTATTAACCCTAGTGATCGTCAGACGCAAAAGAGATTTTTTAAGCAAAAATCTTTTGTTTTTTTACTTTCTGGCTATATTGGGAATCCTTTTAGCCCTGGGTAAATTTGGTCCAATTCATCCCATATTTTCAATCCCACCAATCTCATTTTTTAGAGTTCCGTCGCGGTTTTTAATATTTACATTTTTATCTGTCGCAATCTTAAGCTCATTTGGATTGGAATTTGTAAAAAATCTATTCAAAAACCAAATTATAAAATCAGCAATTTTCTCAATAATTTTGTTTTTGTCGATTTTCGACATTTTTAGAGCTTGGTACCGATATCCTGCGACTGTAAAAATTAAGGACTTGCAAGAAACCCCACAATTTGCCAAACAAGTTTCGCTAGATTCGAGAATAGCAACGTTCGGTCAAACAAAAAATTGGAACAAAATCTTTTTAGAAAAAGGGTGGAAAGAACAAGAAGAAAAGTATCTATTTTTTAAAAATTTAATGGATCAAAATCTAAACCTAATTTACGAAGTAAATAATACTTTCAGTTATGCTGCCATGTTTCCCAGGAGAGCAGCATACATAGAGAGCATAATTAAACAAAATATTGAAGAAAATGAAAACTCTTTCGCGTTTTCACAGCTAACAGAGAAACTTCTGGATATTACCAACACAAAATATGTGATTACTACAAAAAAGATAGATCCCCCAAAATGGCAACTCCTGGATGAAGTAAAAAAAGACGAGTTAGCTTTTTATTTATATATAAATCAGAAGAGCTTGCCAAGAGTTTTTACAGTCAGTAATTACCAGTCTGCAAAAACAATAGATCAGATAGTGGGAATACTTAACTCAGAACAATTTGACCCAAGCAAAGAAGTGGTACTAGAAGAGCCTTTACAGATTAAACTTTCAAACAATGCCAACTTGGAATCTAAACTAGAGATAGAAAAGAATTTAAGAAATTTAGTTGTAATTTCAGCATCAACTAACGAAGATTCAATTTTGGTGCTTTCGGATAGTTATTACCCTGGCTGGAAGGCAACCCTAGACGGCAAGATCACCAAAGTTTTCCCCGCAAATATTAATTCAAGGGCAATTCTCTTACCCAAAGGCCAACACACAATTGAGTATACTTACAAACCTGAAAGACTAAACTTATCGATATTCCTAACAATAATCTCACTTCTTGGAACGATATATCTAATGATCAGATTTAGAAAATTCAAGCTTGAAAGATAATAAGTGATCATATTAGGCCCAGTTTCAATACCAGACCAATTGTCACCTACGAGAAAAAAACTCGTGTTTCAGTTAAAAATACTGAATATTCAATTTAGTACTAAATACATCGTATCAAATGGGTGTCACTAGTAGAAAATGTTTCATATTATTTCAGTTGTATCAGGTAGAATATTACTGAATCATTACAGGTCGTTTTCATCAACAGAAAAGCTTAATTTTAAGCAAGAGTACATGAAGAGATCAATTAATATAGTTTCTTTTTTAGTCCTGATTCTTACTGCATTACCAATAATTTACCTGATAAACATAGCTGTAAAATATTCGGTCGATATTCCAAGTTATGACGAATGGTTTTTTGTACCTCTATTCGAAAAAATGTTTAATGGAACATTAACGTTGCAGGATTTATGGGCTCAAACAAATGAGCATAGATTAGTTGTAACTAAACTTCTTATGTTAATGTTTGTTAAATTTACTGGTTGGAATTTAAAGTACCAGATCGCATTTAACATTATATTATGTATTGGAATTCTTACAGCATTTATCTATTTTCTTAAAAGAGAATCTAAGTGGTTTAGACATTACCTACCTACCTACCTACCTACCTACCTAATAATTCCCAACCTCTCCTTTATGATTTTTTCTCTTGGGCAATTTGAAAACTTGCTATGGGGCCTTCAGATGCTTGTATTCATAAATGTACTAGCTGTAGTAGTAGGATTTATTTTGCTGACAGAATCTTCAATGTCTTGGAAATCGATATCACTGTCAGTTTTTACAGGTATTATTGCACTTTATAATTACGCCGGTGGCCTTCTTTATTGGCCGATCGGCCTTGCTTTAATATTTTTTCAACCTAGATTGGCGAAAGTTAAAAAGATAAAATTTATCATCTTCTGGATTTTATCGACAATAGCTATATTGCTAACCTATTTTTACAATTACACGAGACCAGCATATGAACCCCCAATACCAATAACATACCCACTTCAGCACTTTGCAGAATCAATTAAATTGATGTTGCAGATTTTAGGCTCTCCTTTAGAAATGATGAACCCAAATTTTTCAATGATTCTTGGTCTATCAGGGTTAATAATTTTTATTATTTTATTTATGAAGTTTAGAAATGTTAAAAAGAATAACTCTCTGGTTCTGTTTTTGTTAGCTATTGGCTTTTACGGATTTACGAACGCTATTCTTACAGGGGCTGGAAGAATAGGTTTTGGCCTGAATCAAAGATTAATATCTCGCTATAGCACAACACCAGAATTATTTTGGCTTTCTATCACCATATTACTTTTCCTATATCTAAATAGTGCAAGAAAGACAATAATTTCTAGCAAACTTAAAATGTTTGCAATATGTCTTTTAGTAGTAATAACGTGTTTATCAGTTCGTAGTTCGTACCAAGGAACAAGAATAGCTAAATCTAGATCCAATCTACTTCAGGAGGTTCGAAAAAACTTCCTTCAGGCCGACCCTGCAAATGGTATTAAAATTATTATGGCGATATATCCTCGTACAAATGTTAATGGGCATACAGGCGCAATAAATTTATCCGATTTAGCCAGAGATCTATATACACTCTCGAAGTATAAGCTGACTTTCTTCAAGTCTATAAACTAGCAATAGTTGTCTCATATCCGCTTTTGATGTGAACTACCTTTCACGTCGGGAAAACTGGAACGTTTTACCTTAAAAAAACTTTTTTTCTGTCTCTATAAGGGGTTTGGTTTCAATTTATTTCTTAAATCTTCAGCCTTTTTTTGATAACTTTCAGCGCTAGCTTGATCTTTAAAACACTCACCATACAGCCTGGAAAGTGCTTCTAAGGCTTGCCAGTCTTTTTGGTCTAGACTGGCAACTTTTTCAAAAGCATTTTTAGAAGCTTCGCAGTTCGACAAGCTGAAATAGGCGTTACCCAACCTTATGTAAGCTTTTTTAGAGTAGGGGGTAATTACTATAGATTTATTTAAATAATCAAGAGCATCTTCATCCTGGTGTTTTGAAAGTAGCTCGTCGGCAATGTCAACGAAAGTAGAAGAATAAAGTTCTTTTATGTGTTCAGTGATGTATTGCCCATATGTTTCATCCGGCTTATAGGGGTCGAACAAAAATTTAGACGATATCTCATCGTTGATTGATCTAACATCACGCTCGTTGTAATTTTCCTCTTTGACAAGCTTTTTTAATAAACCCAAACTCGTCCACTTAAAACCTTCAATCTCTGGAGCAAAGTCTCTTGTATATATGTCAAAAGAAGCACTGTTTTCCTTTATAAGCGACACGACAAACCTCACACTATCTCGTGTGGTATCCTCAGAAAAATTTTCTGGAATAATGATAGACCGATATTCTCGGGCAATTTGCTGTCTGTACTCCTTAGCATACAGCGAACCACCTTTTATCAACTTTATATCCTTTGGCCTCGAATCAGTGTAATACACGTACTGTGTGTTAAATACACTTGTGTCGCCAAAAACAAAAACTATTGAATTCGGACTAGCTGAAGTCAAAATATCCTCACCCAACCAGTCTCCCAACCAAAATCGGCTTAGGTTTGTCTTACCGTAGTTTGATGATATAAGACTGGCTACCATCAATGTCGGTATTATTACCACAAGTAACGATATAGTAATCTTTTTAATACCGTAATGCTTCAGTTTTCTTGAAAGCAATAATACGAATAAATCGAAAATTGAAAGTAGTCCAAAAGCAAGAAAAATAGTTAGAAAAAGATATGATGCGAGTAAAAATCTTTCCCAGAGACCAATATAAAAATTATTAGGGAATGGAAAACCAGAATAAACCAAAAAAAACGGCCCACAAGAAATAAATGCCAAACTAGTAAACCAAAATAGCTGCCTATATTTTGTAAACATTCTGTAGATGCCAACTAAAATAAATAAACCAAAAATACTAAAATCACTTTTAACAAACAAAAATAGGTTGGTTAGTTGCACAAATTTTTGGCTAAGTGTAGAACCTATAATAAAATCAGATGCCGTAAATGTACCATAGTCTGCCCGGGTAATTAGACGTATAAAATTCTTTATAGTAACCGGGTCATCCCAATTAATTGGAGTTTTGGCGGCAGCGGCAAGTGGAATAAATAAGTAAGGTAGTGCACCAAGAAAAAATACCAAAATCATTTTAGGGAGGTTGAGGCCACTTAAAACTTTTCTCTTAGTTGTGTAAATTAGGTATAAATAAGCAGGGAAAAGCAACGCTGACGTGTGGTGGTGAAAAACGGCAAGCCCAGCAAAAAAAATAGCTAAATAGAGCAGCTTTAGATATTCCTTTTTAGCCAGGACCGAATCACGCCAATTAATAAGAAAGTAAACAGATATAGAAATCAGAAGTAGGTTAAGCTGAAATACCTCGAGCGCGTGTGCATAAAACCAGAAAAGCGGAACAAAGGCTAGTACAAGTGAAGAGATAAAAGACACATATATATGTTTAGTTATTGTTTGCAAAGATAAGAAAAGAACCCCGATAACCAACGCATGCAAGAAAGCAGCCATTACGTCAGCTTTATAGGCCACTGTAGCTTCATAGGGCAAATGCGTAAATAACCAGCCTAGCATTGTATTAAGTGGATACCCGGGCGGGTGAGCAACCCCCCCGAACCAAGAGGCTAAAATCACATCTCCACTATCACCACCATAAACAGAAGGGGAAACGCCCATAAAATAAATCAAGAAAGTAAAAAGGAATAAGAATCCAGCAATTATAGTATTTAGGCGAACCATTTGTTATTCTTTATAAAATTCACCGGATGCTTAAGCACTTTATCATAATAGTTATCTTTTTTTCATTTCTGTACACCGGCACCCAAAGGTTAGAATTTACTACTGATACAGTAATAGCAACTTTGTTGCCGGTCTCCCTAATCAGAGGTGAAGGTTTTGGCTTGGAAAAACTCGGTCCCGTAGCGTACAGGATTAATCCATCCAAGTTGAACGATAACGGTTTGCCATACTATATAATTGGAAACAACGACAGACTTTTTTCCGTCTTTCCCGTATTTACCAGTGTAGTCTCCACTCCGATATATTTTTTACCAGTTCTTGCAAACAACATTACAACCTCGAACATTGCAAACAATTTAGACAAAATTCACACTATCGCTATTCTCGGAAAGGTAAGTGCCAGCATTTTTAGTGCAATATCTGTCGCATTTGTATATTTGATCGCCAGAGAATTTCTCAAGACGAAAAAAGCACTGCTCGCCACAATCTTTTATGCTTTGGGCACATCGACTCTTTCGCTTTCCAGCCAAAACTTGTGGCAGGCCGGTGCAGCACAAATGTTTGTGAGTGCAACATTATTTTTCTTCGTTAAGGGCCAAAAAGATAAGAACTTGCTCCCGCTTTGCGGATTTTTTTTAGGGTTTGCCACTATCACACGTTTCTCAATAGCAATGATTGCTTTGACCTTTGCAATTTACTTTTTTATTTTCGAGAGGAAAAGGTTTATTAAGTTTATTCTTTTTGCTATGCCTGCAATTAGCTTTCTCGTCTGGTACCAGCTAACTTATCCCAGTGACCTGTTTTTCCACAAATACGAAGGTGTGGGGCAAATTGTAAGTCTTCAAAACCCAATAACAAAAGGCATTCCGGGACTATTACTCGCCCCTAATAAAGGGCTCCTAATATATTCTCCAATTTTTATTTTCTCAATATTGGGTGCTATCTTGTCGTGGGTCAAGAAGGACAAAACTTTT
>Ga0210057_1006912_pt1 | contig 13973 bp, 14 predicted proteins | sample CryGeyCG2114_010_2_FD_183968 | JGI IMG/M metagenome (GOLD analysis project Ga0210057, IMG submission 183968) | Groundwater microbial communities from aquifer - Crystal Geyser CG10_big_fil_rev_8/21/14_0.10 (SPAdes) (version 2) | ecosystem: Environmental > Aquatic > Deep subsurface > Groundwater ... | reverse complement strand
AGCAATAAAGATAGTTTTTTGTCTGAATTTTTAACAATTAAATTTTCCAGGTTTTCAATTGGTTTATTTGCTTTTAGTCTTTTTACAATATTTAAACATTGATCATGCAACGATTGATTATATACTTTTTCCTCATATAGACTCCAATTATAATCAGCTGAAGTTTTTTGTTCTTTCCAGTACTCAAGCGTGTCTTCTATTAATTTTGCAACCATATAGTTACTTTCTTTTTTCCAAAAATTACGCAATCTATTTGCTTTTGATTCACCTAACTCATCATAACCATCTGCATAAACGTCAATTCCCACGGAATCTAGAATAAAATCTCCAAAGGTTCTATTTACAAAATCACATACATAACCACCTCCCATTTCAAACAGCTTTTCTAATTTTATTCTTTCTATATTTTTTAAGTCAGACATATTTATTATTTCTTTATAAATGTTTCTATTTTTTTAATTTAGACAAATAAGCTAATAATATAATTAGTAGCATGAATATAAGTATAAATAAGAGACAGAAAAAGTAAGCTTTAAGCCATGTTATGTTATATTTAAAATATTTTTGTAATCCTACAATTACATTTGCAAGCCATAAAGATATGATGATAGCTACAAATAGTCCTTCTAGGAGAATATTTATTTTTTTCTTGGCGATAAAAATTAAAAATAAAGTTCCCAAAACTAGTGATAGACCTGGATAGATCATTTTACTAAATTCAAAAAAATTATCATTATATGATAAAATTATATAATTCCACATATTGCATATAAACCAAAAGACAACACTTGCAGAAAAAATAGAAAAAGAAGCATAAACAGGAAGTTTATTTTTTTTAAGCTTTTTTTCTATTTTTATAATAAAAGAAACAAAATCAATAAAAACAGAAGAGAGTCCTATTGTAATTAGTATCAGCCAAAACATTTGTATGTTCAAAAGAGAATTTTGTATATTAATATCATCTGGCTTAGGAATGTTCAAAAATAAAGCCCCAATTGTTGTGATAATAACAACAAGCTGTATGTGTATTTTATGTTGTCTATAAAATTGTTCTATCATATTTATACTTAAAATAATTTTATCGAAATGCAAGAGATAAAATGTGTTTTATATGGGTCATCATTTTTTCAATTATAAGATGGTTAACTGTTGTATGGTCATCGTGGATTACATCATCAATAATATCTTTATATTTTGAATTTTTAAGTTCAATTAATTCCTCCTTCAAACGTTTTTCTCTCCCAGCACACTGTTCAATTGAAAAACTTAGTAATTGTCTGAGACCCGCACTATCACTAGGAGTTTCAACTTCTAAAATATTTTCACAAATACGTTTTAAAATCAAAGTCAAAATAGTTCGTAGTTGATGCCCAATTAAATTTGCATATGGTTTAATTTCTGTTAAATCATTAATTTCAATTAATAGACATTTAAGTTTTTTTGATGCATCCTCTGGAATATCAAAATAGTTAAGATTGTTTAGAGGTATTGTGGTTTGATTAATATTAGATAAATCCATTACCCACTTTTTTCCTTTAGGAGTGAGTTTAAGTGATCCATTATTACTATAATTTTCCAAGTATTTTTCACCTTCTGATCCTAATTCACGTAACATATAAATAACGTCACTATATGGATAACCATTTTGTTTTAGTGGTTTATAAATATCAACTTCCGGTTCAATCATTACTCCAACCTCTTTACCAGACAATACTAAATCTCTCAGTTGATTTTTTATACCTTTCATAACAAACTCCCTGAACTCTGGATAATCTACTTTTTTAAATAATTTAAAATAGAAATCAGAAAAAGCTGGTTCGTTAATTTTTATTTCATAAAAATGGTAAGTGATATTTGAAGACATAATTATCTGCTTGAATCTGAACCATAGGAATTTGTAATTTCTATAAGTCCTTTTGTTTGCAATGAGTTAAGTATTTCAATCTCTTCGTCATTACTTATCAACAAATTACCAATTTTATATTTAATATTGTGGTCACTTGCTGATTGCACTTTAAATTGACGTATTTTATTAACGACTTTAAAAGTATTACTATCTGCTTTTTCTTCGGCTGTTATCATATTATTTAGTTATGATTTTACTATTTTACCCTTTTACACCATCTACTTTATCTTATTTATAACAAAGAATCAAATATAAATAAAATACACAAAAATCGCCAAATTTAGGCGATTTAAGTGTATTTTGGACATACGACGCAGTTCGGTCGCTTTCACCAAAATCTTGTGCTCCCAACTTGGGTTCAGAACAAATAAAACTATATATGTTAGAGCTTTTTTAGATATCAAATTGAGTGTCACGTGATGGGAACGGGTCGGGACTAATTTTAACTAAAAGCAAAGTATTCCTGAACTCTTCTGTGTTTGAAATAAAATTAAAATCATCTTCTTCCTTTGCCATCTCTGCAATTTTTTTATCTTCGTTTACAGCCATTCGTAAGTATTTAAATGTGTTATCATAATCTTTTAATAAAGAAAAGGCCCGTGCATAACAATAAACAACTTCAGCTTTCCGTACCCCTGTTTCTAGAGCGAGATCAAGTGATTCCAAAGCTTCTTTTCTCATCCCCAATCCTGCTGCTGCCAAACCTTTATTAACCAATAATTCTAATCTGAAACCAAAACTTAAGCCAATACGTGCTTTGTCATATGCTTTCGCAAAGTTTTTTAGTTTGTGATAACAAAAACTTATATTTATTAAATAGCCTGCGTAATCATCACACTTACCATCAGATTCGTCCAATTCTACATTTCTTGCTTCCTCATAAAATTTTATTGCATTTTCATATTGTTTTAATTCCAAATATATCACTCCTTTAAATTCTATATATTCACTTTTTCTTTTAATTTCTATAGCTTTATCTATTGCGCAAATTGCCTCATCGTATTTTTTTAATTCAATTAGGCACATTGATTTAAGGTGAAAAGCAAGACTTTCGCTAGGTTTAATTTCTATAGCTTTATCTATTGCGCAAATTGCCTCATCGTATTTTTTTAATTCAATTAGTATACTACCTTTTTTATAATATAAAAAAGCATCATCTGGATTTTCTTTAATTAACTTTTCAATAATACTGTATTTTTCATTTAAATCTTTTGATTCTTTAAATTTGCTCCACAAGAGACTGTTTTTTATATTTTCTTCAACTTTTTCATCAAGTTTATTGATTCTATTTTCTAATCTATCAGTAAATTTTGTCATTTCTCTCTTAGCAATTTCTTCAATTTTAAGGCGAGCATTCTTTTTTACATCTCTTACAGTTTTCCATCCAAATAAAGCAGCAAACGTTGTTATTATTCCTAAGACAATTAAAAAATAATTTATTGTGTCTTTAGAGTGTTGCAATGACTGACTGGTGTAACTTAACATTTTGTCAGATAATTCACCCTCTCTGTTCATTATAAAAGTGTACAAGTCACTAATATCTTTTTGAGAAACAGATTGATTATTGTTTTGGTCTTCTTGTGGGGCTACTTGTCTGTTCGCAGTTTGAGCTATAGCAGTTTGAGCTATAAAAATACCAGAAACTAGAAAACATAATAGCAAGTGTATTTTAATATTTTTCATAATAATTGTATAATTTAATACTGACACATACTTATAATTAATTACTTCTTTCCTTAAAAAGGTAAAGGAATAATATCAAAGCAATCATTTAATGTCAAAATACATAAAAATCGCCTACTTTTAGGCGATTTTTATGTATTTTGGACACACGACGCAGTTCGGTCGCTTTCACCAAAATCTTATGCTCGGCGGGTCGGATTCGAACCGACGACCAATTGGTTACACGTAATCTATAGTTTTCACTAAAGCGTGGACTATATCATCACCCTCGTCTATTTTCCTGTATTTAGGAAAAACTATCTTTAGAGATAGAACGTTAGGGTGCGGAGCGCTTCCCATCCTTAAATTAATAAGGAAAGTACTCCCATACAAGGCCTTTATTCTTAAAAAGAATTAAGGCAGGGATAGTCTCTGAACCTTCTCTGCTATTGTAGCAGGGCTTGGCTGCAGGTTACCGTAGTCTATTTAGACCTTAGGATCCCTGACGCTTTTCAATTTATGTTGAAAAGGTTTTCATTTTAAAAAATGAAACAGTTCACTCCGTTTTCACCTCGATGTTTCCATCGCGGGCTGCAAAGTCACTCCCGATAAATCGGGACTACCACTTAGTTACTCCCGACAAGTCGGGGCTAACATTGTGTTACAGCCAACTGCTCTACCACTGAGCTACCGCCGAATATTAAATTGTGATTTGATTACAAATATTAATTTATAATCAAATATTATTTAACAAACAATAATTGAACCTCCGCCAAAGGACGGGTAAGCCTCTGGCTTGGAATATAAGTTGTCGAGAATAGTTTAACAATTTTTTAAATTTATGTCAACATCAAAGGTGTGGCTATTGATTTTTGGGTTGGAGTATGCTAAGCTTAAATAAATTACGCCTTAAGTAATTTAAATAAAAAGTATGGGAAATTACAATAGAAACAGCGGTGGATCAGGTGGTGGTTATAATCGAAGGTCCGATAGGAATAGATCCGGTGATAGGGATGGCGGCAGGCCAACTATGCATAGGGTTGTCTGTAGCAAATGTGGTGATAGTTGTGAAGTTCCCTTTAAACCAACAGGGGATAAGCCGGTATTTTGTAGTGATTGTTTTGGAAAACAAGATACTAGGGGTGGTCGTGATAACCGAGGTGGTAGATCAAGTGGTTTTGGTGGTGGAAGAAAAGACAGGCATCGAGATAGAGATAGAGAAATGTTTGACGTTGTTTGCACTAAGTGCGGCAAAGACTGCCAAGTGCCTTTTGAGCCAACAGGAGATAAACCGGTATTTTGTAATGATTGTTTTGGAAAGAGCAGAGATGGCGGCGGCAATAGAGATTCAGGAGGGCTTGTGGAGCAGATCAAGATGTTGAATGAAAAAATGGATAGACTTATAGAAATCTTGATTCCAAAATCTTTAGAAAAAAAATCTAAAAAAATAGAGGCAAAAAAAGAAGTTAAGAAAGTGGCCAAAAAAACAACAAAGGCAAAGGTTGCCAAAAAGAAAGCTTCGGTTAAGAAAAAAAAGTAAAAGTATTTAAAAACCTCGGCTATTAATAGCCGAGGTTTTTTAAAATCTTATTTATAAATAATAATATGCAACTTCCAAAACGAAAACCGGGGAAATATAGTCAATTGCCGGTAGATAATGTATTAAGCGAGGAAAAATATAAGGAACTTAAAAATGAACTGGAAAAATTAAAGAAAAGACGGCCAAAGCTGGCTGGGGAAGTGAGCCGATTGGCGGAATTAGGAGATTTTTCTGAAAACATGGAGTATCAATTGGCGAAGCGTCGCTTGCGGGGATTAAATAGCGCTATTCTAAAAACAGAATATCGGATAAATCATGCAGAGATAATAGAAGAAAGTAGTGATGGCGTTGTACGATTGGGGAGTGTGGTTACGGTGCGTACAAGTAAAGGTGAAAATACTTATACGATTTTGGGTTCTTCTGAGGCTGACCCCTCTGGCGGAATAATATCACATCAGTCACCGCTTGGTTCCGCGCTTATGGGTCATCGTGTTGGTGATGTGCTAGAGATTGATAAGATAGGGAAGTGTGAGGTAATAAAAATTAAAAGCGGACATGGTGATCAAGTCCTTCAAATTTATCAATGAAGGCATTTATTTTTTTCTCATCAAAGTTTTCAAGCGGGAGCAGTTTGTTCCAGGCCGTTAGCGCGATATTGTATTCCATATCGTACCTAGGAGCGGAAATTAGGTTTTTGCCGGAGTTTTTTCTTACAATATTTTCAAGTTTATCTCGATCATCTTTTGAAATTTTATCAGGGTTGTATTGAATGATAACCCCTCCATCCTCAAGATTGTGTACTTGCAGTTCGTCAGGTATGATTTCTGTGCTTATTCCCCATGGAGCTATATTTCCCATATGCGGACCGGATGTTGGGGGATTGGAGTTATAAGGCTGGTGCAGGGCATCTAGACTTTCTATGTGTTCATTCCCAAGATTTGAAATTTTTTGCATGCCTTCTATATTTTTTGAAGTTGATAATACTTTATAAAAAAAAGCTACTACAAGCAGGGTCGGTATAATCCACCAAAGTTTTTTTATCATTTTTTTATTTTTTGACATATAATAATAGATTATTTAGAATAGTTAGATTATTTAGATTATTAAGTCTACTACCTATATAATTTATTGCCTAAATAATCTAATTACTATTGCTTCACTAATTATAGCATTAAATAAATAGATTTAACAAATTAAAATAAATTATTTATTGCGATGTAATATTTTGACATGATTTTTTCGCAGTGGGCGCAAATGCTCTCCGTTTTTGGTGATTTCCATACACTCAGTAGAACAAGTGTTTTTATATTTTTGCATACAATTATCACAGGCCAAAAACATCAAGTTGCACATACTATTTATACAATTTCGGTATATATCACAAGCGTCAGCGCAGTGCAGGCAATTTCCCAATATTTTGGCGGTCTCGCTTGTGTTTATTGGAATTGCCATCCTGTCATCAAATACAAAACATTTGCCTTCGTAATAGCCGCTATTGCCATATTTCTCGGCATATTTTACAATTCCGCCTTCTAGCTGATAAATATTTTTTGTATCAAATCCGCGAGCAATAAAATACGCGCTGGCTGGTTCGCATCTAATTCCACCGGTGCAAAACATAACAATTTTTTTGCCGCGAAATTTATTATAGAAGTCCATATTGTCTTTGAGATCGCGAAAATATTTCATTGGCGGACGAACAGAATTTACAAAATGGCCGATTTCCCACTCATAATCATTGCGCATATCCAAAATTACCATATCCTCGCCTTTTAACAGCCAATTGTGAAAAGTATCTCTGCTAATATGTTTACCTCTATTGCATATATTAAATTCGTCTGCGCTATCTGTGGTAATAATTTCTTTGCGTTCTTTTACCATTAATCGTGGAAAGGGGAGTATGTCCGATGTACTTTCTTTGAAGTCAATATTTTTGAAGTTTGGCTCGTTGTCCATATACTGTTTATACATATCAAGCGCTATTTTACTTCCGCCAACTGTGCCATTTATACCTCTCTCTCCTATCAAAATACGGCCGCGAAGTTGAAGCACGCGGCAAACCTCTCTGTGTAGCTTTACTATTTTGGAGGGGTTTTTGATTTTTACTAATTTGTAGTACAAAAAAATATGATACATATATTATTTATAGCGTTTAGCGTTTAGCGATTAGAATATTTAGTTATATTATTTTATTGTGGTGTTTAGTCTAACAATTAACCTAATAGCTAATTATTCTAATAGCTAATAGCTTTAATTTATTTATCGAGATGGCTTGGTGTTTCTATTTCCCATACTCCTTTGTCTCTCCGCGCCTTCTTGGCTATTTTGTTTTGCGCGAAAGCCCTGGCCGCCTTGAAATTGGGATTTTGGAAAATTGCCTGCAGGAATGGTCGGGGTTTTTCCTGATTTTTTCTCTAATTTTTTTAAATTTTTTAATACTTTATTAATCATACTTTTTAATTTATTTGCTCGGGGACTAGGATTTGAACCTAGATAAACGGATCCAGAACCCGTTGTCCTACCATTAGACGATCCCCGATTGTGTAGCAAATTAAGCAGAATAAGTAAATTGCTTATCTTGCTATTGTTTCGCCTAGTTGAAGATTCTCTACAAAACTATTTGGCACGGTAAAAATATTAAACCACTGCCAACCATGATTTATGAATGCCGCTTCATTCAAGATATGTCTCTTGGTGCCATTGTAAAAAAGATATACCATTGGGCTTTCCGGAGACTTTATCAAAGTGCCATGCAAAGTTTGAACTGCGCTTTTGGAAGTAGGGGAGTACCCCATACTTACCTCAGAACCATCTTGGTGTCCATCACCATCGCTATCAGCCATCCAAAGATTTGTTTTGTACTTTATTTCATCTTTTTTTGTTAGACCATCTTGGTCGCCGTCTAAATTGGCTGACTCGTCCAAGGTTGGACTGGTAAATATAGCTAATTTATCCCCAAACTTAGTTTTGAGGTTTGGAAGAAAATCATGGAGAGCGTTGATGATTTTATCATATGAGTAGCGAAAGTCAAGGCCTCGGCGCGTTCCCGGTTCTTGGGTAATAAATTCTTTTTTTGTATCATCATATCCCGAAATAACAAGACTGTGATAATCCGGTCCGCCATTAGTAAAATATGGGTTATATAGGTATTTCCCATGGACCAAGGCAATTACAGGTCGATTGTTGTCTATTTCTGTTTTTATTTGCTCCAAGCTTGGGTTTTTTACTATTTTTGCTTCCCATGGAAAGAAGTTGTTTATTATATCTGCAACAGTTTGGGCATTTTCGTCTAAGCTTTTTCCAATGTAATCTTCTTTTATCTTGATTATTTCAAGAATAGATTTTTTTGCGTTTTCGCGAGTAAAGGTTTTTCCGGCATAAAAATAATCTACCATTGCGATAGTCGTTTCTTCGCAGGCATCTTGCCAAGGTTGTCCCCAGTCAGCATCGGGCGCTTGAACGGTAAATGGAACAGATAAGGATTTTGAAAAAACCGGACTAATTATTGACAGGCTTAAAAAAAGAGTTGATAGTATGTATGCAATTTTCATCTCTTTCGGTTTACTGTTTACTGTTTACTGATTACTTAATTGATTACTTCTCCGCCAAAAGCGGCGGCTAGATCTTGTAGTTCGTTATCGATTTTTTCTTTTTGGTCTGTTTGTTCTGTTGCGGGATCTTTTTCTTCTACAATGACTTCAATTTTTGCTTTATTTTTTAAAACTTCGCTAAATATATCTTCAATATTTTTTTTGGACTCATTATTCATTAATTTATCTCTGTGCAGTCCATATGAAACAGAAAGCTGTATTGTATTGCCGTTCACACTGGAGAGAGAAGAGCTTTTTATAATAAAAGCAAGAGAGGCAGATACACCTTCTATTTTTTGAGTAAATTCGTCCCAATTGTTTTTTACATCTTCCAAAGAAAAAGCCGGTTCTTTGTGTACCAGATCCTTTACGATTTGTTTTAGGCCTTTTTTCTCTGGTTTGTCTTGGGTTGTGTCGAAGGGATTTTCCGAAGCATTTGGCGTAGGAGAGTCTTTTTTATCAATTTCTTGTTCATTGTTAGTTGTTAATTGTTCATTGTCACCGCACCATTCTATTATAGCGAGTTCCAATGGAAGCTGTGGAATAGGCGTGGATTTGATTTCTTGTTTTCTTTTTATGATTAAATCTACAAGCATGACCAATTTTTTATTAGAGATTTGTTTATTTAATTTTATCAGTTCTTTTTCGGCATCTTTGCTAAGATCCATGCCTTTTGAATCGCTTTTTGGATTTACTTTTGTAATTATCATTACTCTAAGCAATTCTATTATGTCGTTAGAAAATTGCAAAAGGTTTACACCCTCTTCTGCCAGTTTATTTATTTGTACTAATGCGCTTTTTGTATCTTTCTCGACTAAGTAAGAGATAAATTGTATTATTTCAGCCGCGTTTGAAGAGGGAATCACTATGGATGCGATTTCTTTTGTGATATTTTTTTCTCCGGTAGCCATTATCTGATCTAATAAGCTTACTGCGTCACGAACACAGTTGTCGCTTTTGTTTATTATATTTTCTACGACTTCCTTATCAATTTTAATATTTTCTGCTTTTGTTATTTTTTCTATGTGTTTTTTCATTTCGTCGAATGCAACTTTTTTAAAGCCAAAGCGCTGGCATCGGGATATTATCGTTTCCGGGAGTTTTCTTAATTCTGTTGTTGCCAAAATAAAAATAACATATTCCGGCGGCTCTTCCAAAATCTTCAAGAGCGCGTTAAAAGCCGCGGTAGAGAGCATGTGGGCCTCATCTATGATAAATACTTTGTGTTTGGATTTGGTCGGCCTAAATTGCGCATTTTCAATTATGTTTTCACGCACATTGTCAACGCCGGTATAGCTGGCGGCATCTATTTCTATTACGTCAATTGAGCGTGATTCGCTTATTTCTTTGCACGAAGCACAATTGTCGCAGGGCTCGGCGTCTCTTTTTTGCCTGTTTAGGCAATTTGCTCCTTTTGCCAATAATCGAGCGGTCGTTGTTTTCCCCACTCCTCTGGGGCCGGAAAATAAATAGGCATGGGCTATGCGCTCATTAGTTATCTGGTTTGTTATTGTTTTTATTATATGATCTTGTCCGATTACGTCCTTGAATGTTTGTGGTCTGTGCTTGTGGTATAAAGCCATATTAAACATTAAAACATTATAACATAAAAACATTAAAACAATTAGAATATATGAATAACCTTTAAATTCTATGTTTATATGAGTTTTATGTGGGGTATTATAGATTATTTTGTATAATTATTCAAATGTGCGTTATATACCATGAAGTGCTAAAGTGGTTGAGTGATTGGGTGGTTAGGTGATTTCCCCTTGTATTCACGAAGAGAGTATGTTATACTGTGGATAAGTTAAATTTTATTAATTTTAAAGCATAAATTATGCCAAGAAAAGCAAACCCAGCTCTATTGAAGCCAATGAAGCTTTCTTCAGAGTTAGAAGCCGTTGTCGGCTCAGGACCTATGCCAAGAGGACAAGTTGTGAAGAAACTTTGGGAATACATTAAGAAGCACGATCTTCAAAACCCAAGCAACAAGCGCAACATCTTAGCGGATGATAAGTTGAAAGTATTGTTTGACGGAAAAGCTGAAGTAACAATGTTTGAAATGACAAAATTGGTTTCAAAGCATATTAGTTAATGGTTTGAAAATTAAAAGCCTCCCTATAATAGGGAGGCTTTTTTGATTTTTTATTTAAAATATGTTATTAATATCTTAGGTTTTGGGTACAAATATAAAATAGGAGGAATATAGTGGAACGTGGCGAGTGTGGGAGGCCGGTTGAGTCCAATGAAATTCCGAGTTGGACAGGGTACGTTATTTTTATAAAATACCTTTTTTGTTTGGGAGTTTGCATCTATATCGTTATGACAGCTCCGGTAAATCATCCTTTGGTCAAGGCTAACAACTCGTTTTTTTTGATAGTGGGTATCACGATAGTGTATATAGTACAGACTTTGATTAGAATGAAAGATAACATTAATGGGCGCTTTGTCTCGCTAGACGACAGAGATGAGTTATGACACCGCTTCCTTATCTGCAAAATCCCGTTTAGAGTAATCTAGGCGGGATTCTTTTGATATATTGTGGTATTGTAGAATATTTAAAATAATGATAGAATTTTGACAAATAAGAGGAGGAAGTATGACAAAAACGGAGTTGGTATATGCTTGTAATAATTATAATGGGAGTGGAGATGAGTTTTGTGAAATCATTGGCGAGTTTTTGGAGTTGGATGAAAAAAATATGGATTGGCTGTATCACAAAATGAAACACGCGTCTAGGCGAGTAATAGAATTTTGGGGAAGAGGGTATTATTGTCCAATTAGAAAGGTCAGATGCGAGGTGATAAGAATTGTAAGAAATAAATTGGCAGAAGAGCCCCATCTCCATGCCTTGTAGCAATTTTTTGTCATAACCAAACAAGCCCAAAGTGAAAATTAATTTTCGCTTTGGGTTTTTAAATTTTATACTTTCTTCTTTATGATATTTTCTACAGCACCCCAAGAAGAACTCCCATCATCCGCACAGAAGAAGATTACCTCATCGCCCGGTGTCCCTTTGTAAAAAGTGACAGAAGCTGTCAAAACTTTGTATGTCTTGCCATTTGCAAGTACGCTCCATTGGTCGTCGTTGGATACAAGCTCTCCAGCCAATCTTTTTCTTTTTATTTGGGATATTTGTTTGTATATAAATCGGCCATTAGCAGTTATTGTCAATTTCATGGTATCCCCCTCAACCAGTTTTGATTTGCTGGCGTAATTTGGGGGGATTGAATATTCCTTTCCGTCGGGTCCGATTACTTTTTCTCCGTCAAATATGCCCTCAATTATTCTTTCTCCGGTTTCCAATATTATATCCTCGAGTTCTTTGTTGTCACTGTTGGCTGTGTAATCGGAGCTTGTCGGAATTTTCTGTGGCTCACTATTTATGTATCTAAGCATGGTGTCCAGTTGATCTTTCATGGAGTGGATTATTTTTTTAAGTTTTGCCAAGTCAAGATTATAATTTTTATTTACAGTTTCTTCTTGTTCGTCTGTGACCGTCTCTTTTGCCAAGGTTTCAGAGGGTGCCTTCGGTGCAACAGAGTCTTCTGTGATATCTTCAATTTCTTCGTCTTCTGACTCAAGGTCCAATATTTCTTCTTCTGCGTCATCTGTTTGGGTATTTTCTACGGGTGTTTGAAATAATTCTTCTGCCTTGTCGGAGATGATGTCTGATATTGAATTCATATGTTTATTTTTATGTTGATTTAGTGTTGATTAAGTTTAACATTAATAACAAATTAAATCATTAGTTGTTCTGGATAAGTTGTGGGTAGGCCAAAACTGATATTACAAAGAACTTTCAATTATATTGGTTTTGGCCGCGCTTTCGGAAACTCCGAGTTGGGTTCTTTCCATAAGTTGGGCTTCTACGGTCTTTTTATCACGGCCATATTTTAATCTTGATAATTCTTTTATTGCGTCAGCTAGTTCCTGGTTGCCTTTTTCCGGCGGGTAAACCAGCATATTAAAAGGTTTGCTGGCTGTATTATCAATTAATAGCTTTGTGTAGCAGGTAAATTGAGGTACGTTGATTAAGTCGTAACTGCTAAACGTAGGGGCAAATTCTTTTGATAATATATCTGCATCCTCGGGTCCGATGCGGAAAGAACACATTGTACCGGCATTTCCAAGTACAGCGTCGCGGATGTCTGATCTGCCTTTGTCATCTGTAAGCTGTCCCATATATTGGTGGGCAATTATTAGGTCCAGTCGATATTTTCTTGCCTCTGAGAGGATTGTAGAAATAGAATCAGTGACAAAGTTTTGGAATTCGTCTATATATAGATAGAAATCTTTTCTTTCTTCTTCCGGCAGTTCGGCCCGTCCCATAGCTGCCATTTGAAGCTTGGCGACTACTATTAAACCTAGTAATTTGGCATTTACTTCGCCGGTATTTCCTTTGGCTAGGTTAATAAGAAGTATTTGTTGTTTGTCCATTACTTCTCTAAAATTAAAGCCGGATTTTTGTTGTCCCATTATGTTTCGCATCATTTCATTTTCGACAAATCGTCCAACTTTTGAAATCAAATAACCAAGCATTTCTGATTTATGGAAGTCTGATGTTTTGGCCATTTCTTTTTCCCAGAAAGCTCTGACAACCGGGTCTTTTAATTTTACTAAGTATTTTTTTACATAAGAATCGTCGGTAAACATGCGGGGAATGTCTATTATTGTGCCTGTGTCATTTAAATCGGCCATTAATGTGAGCATTACATTGCGCATATTGTGTTCAAACATCGGACCAATCATTTCCGGCGGAAAAAGTTTGTAAAATATAGAAATCATTTCTTGGACAGCAAAATCTTTTTGATCCTCGCTTTTTGCCTCAAGCATATTTAATCCAATTGGCCGATCTGTATCTGATGGGTTAAATACAATTACATCGTCAACCCTATTTTTTGGTATATGACCTAATACACCCTCAACCAAATCTCCGTGAGGATCAACTACACAAACGCCTTTTCCGGCTTTGATATCTTGGATAATCATGTTTTTGAGGAAAACTGATTTTCCGGAACCTGATTTACCAATTACATATATATGCCTGCGCCTATCCGCTTCTTTCATTTTTATTTCTATGTCCACTCCTCTATATGCCGTATGTCCAAGAAGTATGCCCTCTTTTGGTATGTCTGATGGGGGAGGCGCCTTTCTTGCTCCGAGCCATTTTATATTGGCTGCTTCGGTAGAACGAAGGGGTAAGTGCCAGAAACTGGCCATTTCTTCTGTATTTACGACCACAAGCCCTCTTTCGTTTAGGGATCTATAA
>Ga0210057_1006910_pt1 | contig 13977 bp, 12 predicted proteins | sample CryGeyCG2114_010_2_FD_183968 | JGI IMG/M metagenome (GOLD analysis project Ga0210057, IMG submission 183968) | Groundwater microbial communities from aquifer - Crystal Geyser CG10_big_fil_rev_8/21/14_0.10 (SPAdes) (version 2) | ecosystem: Environmental > Aquatic > Deep subsurface > Groundwater ... | reverse complement strand
AATATCCATGACTATATTTACTACCATTGCACCAAGAAAAACAAATCAATCAAATGTCCCGAACCCTGTATTCGCCAAGAGGAACTGGATAAACAAATTTCCTCTCTGCTTCAAAAATTTTCTTTGCGTTCGGATTGGGCGGAAAAACTTTTAGAGATGGCGGAAACAGACAAAGAGAAATCCGCCCAATCTGTTTCTGCTTTTGTTCAGGAAAGTCAAAACAAAATCCGCGCCATACAAACGAAGCTCCAGCGACTTCTTGACGGCTATTTGGAGCAGGATATTGAAAGAGAAACCTACAGAGAACAAAAAGCGGTTTTATTGTCCGAAAAGAAGTCGCTGGACGAGAAAATGGCGCAGATTGAACAAAAGCAGAATGATTGGCTCGAACCGATGAAAGAATGGATAAAAGTCGCTTCAAACCTCGTCAAAATCGCAAGGGATAGCAACCTTTTGGAGAAAAAGGTTGCCGCCAAAGAAATCTTTGGCTCGAACCTGCGCTTGGCGAGCCGCGCCGTGCGCGGCGAGCCAGTGTTTCCCTATTCAGCCGCGCGAAGCGCGGCCAATCTCGTCGGGCAAATTCCCGAAAGTCAAATTCTGGTGGGCGATGGAGGACTCGAACCTCCGACCTCGTCATTATCAGTGACGCGCTCTAACCAACTGAGCTAATCGCCCAAAATTTTAAACTTAGAAAATCATACCATAAGGAGAATGTTTTTCAAGGATCAAGCTATATCCTTATCACTAATTAACACTCTCTGTCCTCTCGTGATCTTTCCGGCAAGTAAATTATTGGCAATCATATTTTCAGCTCTATCTTGAATCGCGCGCCTCATCGGACGAGCGCCGTAAACAGGATCGAATCCGGCTTGCGCCAATTTTTGCACCGCCTCGGGAGTAAATTGTACAGTAATTTCCTTCTCCAACATTCTTTTTGCCAGCTCACTTAACATAAGCTGGGCAACTTGCACAATCTGTTCTCTCGAAAGTGGATGGAATGCCACAACCGCATCAAATCTATTGAGAAATTCCGGAGCGAAAATCCCCTGTTTCTGCAAAAAGTCTAATAAGGACTTTTTGAGCTGTTCTTCCGGAACAGCATTTTGCAAACTTTCTCGAATGAATTCACTGCCCGCATTTGAAGTTGCAATAATTATCGTATTGGTAAAATCGATCGTGCGCCCCGTCCCGTCAGTCAATCTACCATCGTCAAATACTTGTAAAAATAGAGTTAAAATGTCCTTATGAGCTTTTTCAATCTCGTCAAGCAAAACAAGCGAAAACGGGTTGTCAGCAACCGCGGTGGTGAGCTGGCCTTTTTCCCCAGCCTTTCCCGCCGCCGGAGGAGAACCGATAAGGCGATAGACAGATGATTGCTCCTGAAATTCACTCATATCAATACGAATCATATTTTTTTCAGAGCCAAAATATGCTTCGGCCAAAGCTTTAGAAGTTTCGGTTTTTCCAACTCCCGTCGGTCCAAGAAAGAGAAATGTGCCAATCGGGCGGTTGCGATCTTGGATCCCGGTTCTGGCGCGTCTCATCGCACTCGCCACCGCTTTAATCGCTTCATCCTGACCTATAATGCGCTTATGCAAAAATCCTTCAAGATTGATAAGTTTCTTCGCTTCTTCACCCTCCGCCTCCTTAACCGGCACATCAATTTTTGAGCTGACCAAACTATCAATCAGATCTGTATTTATAACTTTTTGTCCCTGCTTAGCAGCGCTTACTGAAACTTCATCAGCAAGCTCAATCGCTTTTTCCGGAAATGGTTTGTTGTGAACATAACGTGCAGAAACTCTAATCAGTTCTTTTAATGATTGATACGGCCAGAAAATTCCGTCTCTGCTCTCCATATATGGGACTGTTTCCTCCAATATTTTTACAACTTCCGTTTCATCGGGTTCTTTTACCTCTATTCTGTCAAATGCCGCCGCAATTCCCGGACTTGCTTCAATTGATTTATGATATTGCTCAAGTGTCGTCGTCGCAATCACATGAACACCTCCGGAGAGATAAGGCAAAATAATTTCCGAAGCATTAACTGATCCCACACCCGGTTCGGCTGAAATTAACGCGTGAAAATCTTCAAAAAACAATATTATATTCCCTGCTCGAGCCGCTTCATTAAACAATCTTGTAATGCGCATTTCAATCTCCCCCTGTTGACCAACTCCGGAAAGCAGTGCGCCTGTATCAACTTTAAAAACATTCATAAAGCGCATACTTTTCAAAACCTCGCCTTTTACAATTTTCTGGACAAAACCGTTAATAATGGTTTTTTTGCCGATACCATGGTCACCAATCAATATCACATTGCTCTGCCCCGACTTTGCCAATATGTTTTCAATCGTATCTATTTCGTTTTTTCTCCCGTAAACTGTCGGCGACATCCCAAACTCGATTGAATCATTAATATTTATCGCAAAACGATTCAATACCGGCGTATAACCGAAACTCCAATCCCGCCCGATCCCAGGACCAAAAGTATCCTTCAATAGAAAATTTTCTCCTTTCGACTTAGCGAGAAGTAGCGAATACCAATTAACAACACTAATCAAATCCTTCAAGTCCATTTTTAGTTCAAAAAGGACATGCTGGAAAAATTCACTCTTCGAGAGCCCTATTAGCAAGTCCCCGGCAGTGATTTCAACTCTTCCCGCCGCTATTGCATTCGAATGAGCCTCTTCGATACAGACTAGTGTGACAGGAGAAAAAACCGGTTCGTTGCCAACTTGAATCCGCGCGATTTTGTTTATTTCACTGCTAATTATATTTGAGAAATCTCTGTCAAGCCCGAAGCCGGCACGAAGCAACATATAGCGTCCCTCTTTACTTTTTTCAATTCCCGCTAAAAGGAAAATTGGTTCGATGCTGGCAAATTTATTTTTGAGTGTAACGTTTATTGATTCTTCAATTATCGCAATCGAATCCGTCGAGAGTTGATCCGCGCGGTTTGCATCATCAACGGGCGACGGCAGGTAGTACTCAAACAAAAATTCGTAGAAAAACCAATAAAATGATGATGATCCGACTAAAAAATATGCAATTTTGACATAAATGGAGTCTGCGCTAAATCGCGAATAGATAAAAAGAAAAACGCCGAGAATAAAAACAAAATAACTCAATTTTACGAGTGTCTGGAAAATTCCCGCTTCTAAATTGTGGTATACTTTTGCCTTGGCAAAATTTTTCGATTGTCTGGGATCAAATATTATTTGGCTCATGAGACAAAAATTGAGTTAAAAATTAAAAATATACCCAGGAACGGCAAGGCGATGAATAAAATTGGGACGGCTAAGCCAAATGCAAAAGTGATAACGACAATAATTAATCCTGCAAAGATTGTAAATAATCGAACTACCGCACCGACTAAGCGGGAAACTAAATTCATAAAGAAAACTCTGATTTTATCATCCAGCGCAAGGTTTGTCGTATCAATTTCGTCCCTTTTCCACGGCAGAAAAAGTGTTTGAAGCAAAATTCCTATCGAGAAAAAATCCAGAAGTTTGTCACAATTTTTAAGCATCAAAGAGAAAATAAATGCAGGTTTTTCATATAGCCACCATGAAAAAAATCCGATAACTACCGGACTATTTCGAAAGCGGTTCGGCTGAAATACTCTAAAACCTTGGGGTTTAGCTTCGTCCAAAGCCCCTCCTTTCTCAATAAATATCTTATCAAAAAAAACACCGCCATAAAAGATATGCGGTATTTTCTTTTGGTCTGACAAAGCCAGACAAATCGGACTGGTAAAAATTACCAGGTCGACCCCTCGACTGCTCTCTCGAGCAAACGAGGATTCCTCTTAGAGATAAATCCCTAGAAAGGAGGTGATCCATCCGCAGATTCCCCTACGGATACCTTGTTACGACTTAGGCCTAATCACCGATCCCACCGTGTCCCTCACCCTTGAGCAACAGGCCTTACGGCCTTAAAATTTGCAAAAATATATCTTGCAAATCAGAGCAACTATACAGATTACACTTTCACGATTTTCGTCAGAGAATAGTTGCTCAAGGGTGAGGGATTCGGGTGTTACCGACTTTTCTGCCTTGACGGGCAGTGTGTGCAAGGCTCGAGAACGTATTCACCGCACCATGGCTGATGCGCGGTTACTAGCGATTCCGACTTCATGAGGGCGAGTTGCAGCCCTCAATCCGAACTTAGACGACTTTTATGAGATTAGCTCCACCTTACGGTATTGCAACCCATTGTAATCGCCATTGTAGCACGGGTGTCGCCCAAGATATAAGGGCCACGCTGATCTGACGTCATCCCCACCTTCCTCCCCTTTACAGGGGCAGTCTCGCCTGAGAAATTCAACAGACGATAAGGGTTGCGCTCGTTTCCTGACTGAACAGAACACTTCACAGCACGAGCTGACGACGACCGTGCAGCACCTGTCTTACGGCTCCCTTGCGGGCACTCCCCAGTTTCTTGGGGATTCCGTAGATGTCAAACCTTGGTGAGGTTCTCCGCTTGTTGTCGAATTAAACCCCATGCTCCACCGCTTGTGCGAGCCCCCGCCAATTCCTTTGAGTTTTAGTCTTGCGACCGTACTACCCAGGCGGCAAACTTAACGCGTTAGCTTCGGTACAAGAAGGGTCGATGCTTCTGATACCTAGTTTGCATAGTTTACGGCTAGGACTACCGGGGTATCTAATCCCGTTCGCTACCCTAGCTTTCGTTCCTCAGCGTCAGTAATTGCCTAGCGAGCTGCCTTCGCCATTGGTGTTCTATACGATCTCAATGGATTTTACTCCTACACCGTATATTCCACTCGCCCCTGCAATACTCTAGTTAAACAGTATTTTACCCATAACCGAGGTTAGGCCTCGGTCTTTCAAGCAAAACTTATCTAACCGCCTACGAACTCTTTACGCCCAATAATTCCGGATAACACTTGGACCCTACGTATTACCGCTGCTGCTGGCACGTAGTTAGCAGGTCCTTATTCCTTCAGTACTGTCATAATCATCCTAAAGAAAAGAAGTTTACGACCCGAGGGCCTTCATCCTTCACGCGGCGTCACGACGTCAGACTTTCGTCCATTGCGTACGATTCCCAACTGCTGCCACCCGTAGGTGTATGGGCCGTGTCTCAGTCCCATTGTGGCTGATCATCCTCTCAGACCAGCTACCCGTCATAGCCTTGGTAGGCATTTACCCCACCAACAAGCTGATAGGACGCAGGCTCTTCTCAATCCGCCGGAGCTTTGCCCCGCACCTTTGCTCGAAATTTCACCTCGGATTATTCATCCGTGTTCCATTTCGGGCAAGGGTGCGGGGCTCATGGGACATTAGCCCCGCTTTCGCGGGGGTATTTCCCGGATTGAGGTAGATTCCTACGCGTTACTCACCCGTTCGCCACACTCTTGCGAGTGTACGACTTGCATGTTTTAGGTACGCCGCCAGCGTTTATCCTGAGCCAGGATCAAACTCTTAAATATAACTATCGAATTAGCGAGAAATTTTTTAGTGCTTCTCAAACACTCTTGTCTGGCTTTGTCAAACCAATTTTCACCAATTTTTCAAATTACCAAGGTAAGGACAAACTGACTAAAAAAGACCAGCAGTGCTGATCTAAACTGCTTACAATTTGTCCACTTATGTCAAAACAGATGGCTCAATTTACCTCCACTAAAGCTCAGTATACTAAGTTTTTTCTCAATGTCAACATAAGTTAGGTACTTGATAGTATGGCATTAATATCTATTATAAAAATATGAAAATCGACGAATCCGTTTCCCTAATCATCCCCGCCTACAACGAAGAAAAGAACATTGGCCGCGTTTTGAATATGGTTTCAAAAATTAAATGGCTGGACGAAATTATTGTCGTAGATGACGGTTCAACCGATAAGACGCTCGAGGTCATAAATAAATATAAGAAAGTTGTCGTGGTCGGTCGCGCCAAAAACGGCGGCAAGGGCCAGGCGCTTGCTGACGGGATCAGAAAATCAAAATTCAAATTGCTGATTTTTCTGGATGCGGACTTGATCGGACTCAAGGAAATTCACCTTCTGCGGCTTTTGGCGCCAGTTTTATTTACCAAATCCGCCGATCTAACGCTTGGAGTTTTTGGGCTCAAGAAAATCAACAGCACTAAAATTGCCAACCGAACTTTCCCGCGTATCTCAGGACAGCGTGCGATCTGGAAGAAATATTTGCCGCCGCTATCTAAAATCCGCCACGAAAAATACGGGGCGGATATTGTGATAACTATGGGTGTTCCAAAAAGTAAAATTGCAGTTGTAGTTTTAGACGGCTTGAGCCAAGTTATCAGAGAAAGGAAAGATAAAGATTGGATCAGATCGGTACAAGCTCGCTACCGAATGTACAGAGATATATTAAAATCAATAAAGAAACAAAAGAAAGAAATAATTCAAGATTTGGATCTTAGATCTTAAAATGAAACAGCTCCACCGGGGAGGTGGAGCCGTGAACGTCGAGGGGTCTGCGTGCGAAGCGCAAACTTTCACGACGGGGAAAGACGGTGGGGAAGATCAGACAGGACTGATTGGTCAGGCCGATTGCTGAGACTGAACGTAGTTGCTGACGATGTCGTACTGTTCATTACTGATTACGCCCGCCTTGCGGTAGACATCGATCAGGTCGGTGACTGTCAGCAATGCGCCGGCATTATAGTGATCGCTCCAGAGTTCCCTGAGACCACCCTGTTCGCGGTCCACAACAACCCAAATCCCGACCACTTTGAGTCTGGCCTCGAGGGCGAGATTGAGCGCTTTCTTCTTGCTGCCGCCGGTGGTGATCAGGTCGTCAATGATGCAGACCCTCATATCCTCGGCGTAATCACCGTCAAATGGTTCCCGGATCCCATGATCCTTGGGTTCCATCCTCGCCGTGATCATGCCGATCCCGGACCGAACGGCAACGACGCTCGTCAACGGTGTAGCGCCATGCGGAATTGCGATGAGACGGTCGGGATCCGACTCCATGCACGCCTGCATCATGACTCCGGACACGGTCCATAGCTCGTCAGGGAACGACTGAAGCCGGCGGAGATCAAGGTAATACGGCGACTTCTGCCCGCTGGCCAGAGTAAAGTCACCGAACCGCATACACCCCGCCGCGTGAAGAGCCATGGCTATGGCTTGGCGTCCTGTCATATCAAGCTCGTTCATTTCTTTCCTCTCCTTCCTCCGCATCGGGAGAATGGGATACGCCCCGACCGGCGCGCCTACGCGGCGATGATCTGACTGCAGTGCTCGACGGCCGCCGCGTGCATGTCTCCGGCCTGGTAGATGCCGCGACCGACGATCGCATGCCAGCTCTCGCCGGCCACCTGGGCCGCCTCCTTGATCACGCCGCCCTGCGCCACGAAACCGGGCGCGTAGAGCGAGATGGGATCGTCTCCGCACAGGCCTTCCAGCAACTTGCGGTACGCCTGCACCTTCTCCGGCTTGTTGCCCGGCACCACGAAGTCGCGCACGCCGAGTTCAGTGGCTAGCTCGAAGATGCGGCGAGGCGCATCGTCTGCGATGTAGCCGCCATCGGCGACCATGAACTCCGGATGCGTCATCTCGCCGCCGACTACCGGGATCACCCCTTCGTCTTGCACGGCCTTGATCCACGCTTCCTGTGTCGCCGGGCCGGCGAACGGGAAGATGATCGCGGCCTTGACCATGTTGACATTCTGGCCGAAGATCCCCCCGAGGTCCGGGATGTCGTTGCCCGCCTTCTGGTGGTCGTAGATGAAGGGCAAATCCGTCAGCGCGCCCAGTACCTCGGCAACGATCTCCATTCCGCGCGGCCCTACACAGCTCATCGCGTCGAGCTTGTAGGCGCCGATACCTTCAACGTCCCTCGTCTGGTCCACCAGCTTGATGAGTTCGGCCAGCGTCAGTACGTCGCACGCTGGCACGATACTCCTCTGTCTTGATATCACGCCCGGCATAGTCCGACACCCGCTTTCCATTTAGTTTACCGACTCTGCGGCTACTCGCCAATATCTGCCTGACTTTCTCTCCTTCCTATGTCAATTTGCCGTCTTTTACTGCTCAAAATATAACAGAACAACTTACCTTAGCAAGTATCTAAACCAAAAATACACCCCTACTTTAAAAAATGCCGCTTCGGGAGTGACATTTTGGTAATCTCATCTTTTCGCTTTAGCGAAATGGAACTAATAAAAAAGAAATACTGTCTGTATTCCTTTTTCAGGAAATAAAAAGTAATTTAGCGCTTAATTGACAAGTGATTTAATCCCACGACGTAATGTCAGGATAAATTACGAAGTCAATTTGAAAGCTAAATTACTTTTTATGCTCCTTGAAAATCGTGGTAGGGATAGGAAGTTTGAAACCTAAGGGGAGTACCCCGAAAGTATTCCCCTTTGGTTTCAAGAAGATAGGCAAGCGTCAGCTTGCCAAAATCGCGAACTTTGTTCACAAAATAAAAAATATCTACTTCTTCCAATCCCCACTATTGAAACGATTTCGTCCAAATTGGTGCCAATCATTCGGATCAGCCTGTTTGACCTTCTTCGAAAGCAACCGCGCCGATTGAGTATAAAAATCCTGACAAACTTTTTTTCTAAATTTTGTCCATTCTTTCGGGATTTCGGCTCCGCGCGATTTTAATTCCTCACACTCAATATCCACATCCAAGTTATCGGCGTCTTTGACAATCTTTGCCTCCCAAGATTTCCTCTCATTAAATTCTTTATAAATCGATAGAAAATCCTTTTTAAATTGAGTTTTATCCAAAATATCATTCATAGCCAATTGTTCATCTTGTTTGCAATATCTTCTGGAAACTAAATTTGTGTCCCCCATACGGCTCTCGGCGATATCGTGAACGAGAACCATTTTCATAATTTTTTCCTCGCTGATATTGCATTTTTTGTTCCGCCCAAAAAATTCCATCCGGGAAATCAGCAAGGCCAGCCACATAATTCTAAACGTGTGTTCGCTCACATTTTGCACCGGAATTGAGAAAAATTGCTGCCAGCTTCTTTTGACAAATTTCAATGCCCCGGTCTCAAAAATAAATTCGGTATCTCTCTTACTCATCTTAAGCAGAGTGTAGCAAATTAGTGATTTTGCACAAATGAAGAGGGCACTGGGTTGTACAACCCAGTGCCCATTGGCAGATAACTCGTACTATCCGAGCTAACTGCGTTGTTCTTCGAGAGCTTCTTGCTGCTCTCGGACCAAGCGAACCTCTTCCTCGTGAACCATTTGGATCAAGTCCAGAGGAGTTAGACCGTAGTCCCAGAGCAGATCAGTCAGTATCTGCGGATTGAGGCCGCCGAGCGCCTTGACAACGGCTTTCATGGCCGATCCGACAACCGGAGGCTTGTCATGAACGATGACAGGCGGGACGAGCAGCGGGATAGCAGTCACGGGTTCAACCGGCAAGGACAGTTGCTCGGGTTGCGGATCCGGCGGAGACGGAGGTGGGGGAAGCCCAGATTCCGGGGCAGGTTCTGTAGCCGGTTGCGGCAGTACAGGCGGCGGCTCAGCCGGACCGCCACCGACCGGCACCCGGCTCGCCAGATCTATGCCCACATTCGGGCCAGAAACAGCCCTCACGATAATGCCATCCCTGATTTCCTTAACCAATCGACCAAGATAGGCGAATCGGCGTTTCTGATCGTTAGTGGGATCCTGCACCTCTCGCTTTTTTTTCACACCCCCACGAGGTAGTTCCTCAAGTCCTCCCAATCGAAGCTGAGAGAGAGTGCAAACTCGCCCAACTGGTCAGTGTCCCGGAGAATCTCTTCGGCATGCCCGTTGAGGTATTGCTTGACCGTGTCGTCTCCCATGTAGACGCCGGGGAAACCCCGTTCGTTTACCACACGCAGGATTCTCTCATCCTCGATCTCCGCCATACGTCTGTCAAAGCCTTCCGATGGATTCGCCATCTGGACTCCCTCCTCAGGTGATATCGGCGCTTGGCGCCGAAGAGTTTTCAGCCCTGCTCGATCGCTTAGCACGATCTGATTCTTATGTCCACATCCGGCAACCGCCTTTCGGCGATTTTTCTCCGTCACTTCGTAGTTAATGGCGCTGCGAGCTGCACGCGCCAGCTTCCCAGCATCAGCATTAGCCGGAAGCCGGTCCATATTTTCGGCGCAGAGGTCCCGAATCGCCCTCTCGCCCTTGCCTTTTCCAGCCTTAAGATAGATTCGGATCAGGTATCCTATAACACTTCCCTGCGCTCCTTTGACAACCAGAGCGGCTGGAGCGTTATAGAAGCGCGCCCAAACGTTTCTCTGATTGGTCAACTCTCGGCCGGCAAACCAATTCTCATTGGCTTCTTCCAATTTGCTTTGCGCCTCCTTCCATTCTCCTGGTTGTCAATAGTTAACCATAAGCGATCGCTCGCTTACGGGAGAAATGTAACAGTTTGCTTCTTATAGTTCAAGCCACATCTAATTTACTCTAACTCTTGACAAATAATTAATTTTTTACTTTAATTAAATAAAGTGCTTTAGTAAAATAAAGTATATGAATTGGTATAATCAAAAAACAAAAAATTTATTCGGAACGATTCTTTTGCTCAAAAATACTAATGAAGCGAAAAAATTCTTTCGCGATCTTTTGACCGAAAAGGAAATTTTGGAATTTTCAAACCGTTGGCAAGCAGCGCAAATGTTGGAGAAGAAGATTTCTTATTTAAAGATAGAAAAAGAAACCGGGCTGAGCTCAACGACAGTAGCGCGAATTTCGAAATGGCTGAATTCCGGCAAGGGCGGATATAAATTAATGATTCACAGAACTACTCACACCCATAGAAAACCCCGTTCTCCCGGGAAAGGATTGCTCTAATTTATCTCTTAGAATATTAGAATGGCCCCTTCCCGAGAGAAGGGGCCATTTCTATCCAAGGAGGAAGATAATGAAACCAGAAAGGCGTATGGAGAAGAATCTAAGCAACCGGGCAAAACAGATTTGGGAGATCGTGAGGAATTGGGAGATCGGCGAAGTCGTTAACCCGCTCGCTCTCGGTAAAGCTCTCGAGCAAAGCCAGATCGAGTTTATCGCTTTTTCCTGCCCGGCGAGTTCAAAGGAAAAAGAAGATCTCGAGCCAGATCTTATGAGAAGTCTTTTTCTCGAGAGATGTAAGGGTGAGATGCAGAATCTTGCAGACGTAATCATGCCGATCAAGCCAGTCCGGGTCACCATTATTCTCTCAGATCTCGAACCGAGAAGAACATGGGGCTGGCAAATGCCACAAAGCGAGATAACTGGTATGTGCCGACTTATGATCGAGGAAAAAGCAATGTTGCTGCCACCAAATTGGCAAGTCATGCTCTGGTCTCAGGTCGAGGCAAGATATGGCAACAATTATACACAACTATACAATCAAGCAATGCAATCAGCATATGCCCGCCGGCTTGCCGATGAGTACCGCAAGTCAGAGATCCAGTTGACACGCTTCAGGCGCTCCGGCAAGCAGGAGTATGCTCTCGGCAAAGTTGCACAGTACGCCGCCGAGGGTCAGATACTCCGACGGGTTTTCCCGGACGCCATTCTAGTCCAATGTGAATCCAATGCTCCGCTCGTCAAGGACAAAATGTATTATCTGCTCGGCGAATCGCTACCTATCATTCACCCATTCATGTGAAAGGAGAGATCGCGATGTCGGTTGAGCATTCGCTTAACCGCAGTTGCGGTGGTTTGCCGGCTCACAAGGGTGCTTCAGGCTCGCCTAACAGCGCGAGTTCCGGACACCCTTTTTCTTTTTGCATTCCTCGAGTGCCTGATATATCCCGAACAGGGAACAATTTCAACGCCGGCTCTCTCAAGTTTATCCATAATAATGTTTAGGCCGATTGAATCCGATGCCATATGTCCGGCAATAACGATATTTATATAATGTTTAATTGCCTCCTCGCGATCCTCTTCCCCAACATGCATAGCAACTTCCGTGCCAATGCCATAATGACTCATCCTCTCATAAATCTTTTCCGAACCCTTTCCACTCGTGCCTCCGGTCATCCCCGAAACTACAATTTTGCCAACATAGCTTCTCTCATCACCGGAGAAAATCGAAGGGCCGGCGTGAATTTCCGCCGCTTTTTTATATTCAGGTATTTCTTTAAGCGCCTCGATCAAATCACCGACTGTCTTTAACTTCTTTTTCCCAATATATTCATCAACAAGTCTCCAAACACAGTTATCCGCAGGAGTATGAACATTGATCATTGGAATATCCAGAAGCTCCGCTGCCATTACTGATTTATACTGATTGACCGGCATAATACGCCGCCAAACATTTTCAAGCTGATCGTGCAAAACCCCCTGGCTTATATTTTCCGGCACACCCGCGCACGCCAAAACAGCTGTTTGTATATCCATCACTTCATGCAATCGCGCCAATGCTTTACCTTCAGGATGGTGAGCAATAATTAAATCAATTTTTTTACCACGGCGTTCCAATTCATTAGCCAACATTACCTCTCCTACACCGATATCAATCCCCACCAACACTCTTTTAATTTTTCGCTTTCGATCCCCGACTAAAAAGCGGCTATCAGAATATGGATTAACAAATTTTTCTTTGTCATATTCCGCCTGTTTTCTCTTCGGCAAATCTTCATAATCTTTTTTATTTTGGGAAAGAACATCTTTAACACCAGTCCCGCCTCGCGGATCATTTTCAACCCCTGTTTTTATTGATAGATCAAAAATTTCTTGCGTATTCATTTAATCACCTTTTATTAATTATTAACTGTCTAACGTGAAAGCAAAAATATATAAAATTGCTGAAATCACAACAAGAGTTAATCCGATCACAAAAACAACTTCAAAGGCCTTCAAAGACTCCGAATAATTCAATATATTCGCGCTCACTTGGCCAGCTTGTGATAACGAATAAACCGTTAACGCAATCCCTGCCGCTAAAGTTGCTGTGCCGAGACGAAACAAACTTTTCTTTTGGCCTTTTTTTATGTTGCCTTTCCTTATTTAACAATTTTATCAATAATGCCGTATTTCTTCGCTTCTTCGGCAGTCAAAAACCTATCTCGTTCAGTATCGTGCTCAATTTGTTTTTTATTCTTCCCAGTAGTTCGCGCCAAAAGTTCATTGAGACGATCTCTCGTCTTAATAATTTCCTCCGCGTGAATCTTAATATCGCTCGCTTGTCCCTCTACGCCTCCGAGAGGTTGGTGAATCATAATTCTCGAATTGGGAAGCGCAAATCTTTTACCTTTCTTCCCGCCCGCCAAAAGGAGCGCCGCGGCAGAGGCAGCCTGACCAACACACATTGTTGAGACATCTGCTTTGACATGCTGTATCGTATCAAAAATAGCCAGCGCTGAAGTAACTGCGCCTCCGGGACTGTTTATATAGAGCCGTATTTCTTCTTCGCTGGTATCGGAATCAAGAAAAAGGAGCTGGGCAATCACGATATTTGCCACATCATCATCAATCACTCCGCCAAGAAAAATAATCCTTTCTTTCAAAAGTCGGGAGTAAATATCGTAGGCACGTTCCCCAAACTGGGATTTTTCTATTACGGTGGGTATCAAGTATGACATTTCCAAAATATTTAGTATTAGTAGTCAATTATATGATAAGTACTGCAAAAAAGCAATACGCGGATAGATGCAATATACTTTGCCGAACTTGTGTTTGTCAGATATAATAAGAGCATGTTAGATATTGTCCTGCTATTATTTTTAATATTGGTGGCAATACAATCAATTCTTTATATTGTCGCGAATCTAAATATGCTTTCTTGTCCGGTTGACTGCGCACTTCAAATGCCCAGCCAATTATCTATTAGTTACCTTAGAAATTATTTCACTTTCCAAGACAATTTAGACGGGGAAGTTTTGGATGAGTCGGATCAACCCGTTACTTTAGCATTTGTCGAAGCACGCTCAATCAGCGGAAAGCTACTGGGAAGAACCCTAACCAATAATCTCGGGGAATTTCGCTTCAAAATAAAAAGGCAGAAAATTTACTTGAGCGCAGTTAAGTTTGGCTACGAGAGTC
>Ga0210057_1006909_pt1 | contig 13979 bp, 12 predicted proteins | sample CryGeyCG2114_010_2_FD_183968 | JGI IMG/M metagenome (GOLD analysis project Ga0210057, IMG submission 183968) | Groundwater microbial communities from aquifer - Crystal Geyser CG10_big_fil_rev_8/21/14_0.10 (SPAdes) (version 2) | ecosystem: Environmental > Aquatic > Deep subsurface > Groundwater ... | reverse complement strand
GCTGGAGGCTTGGGTGACTGAAATACCTTCATCTTTGACTCTTTTGATTATCTGGTCTTTGACCTCTTTAGACACGGCTGGATGTCCTTTGGGCATAATGTTTTTTCCTTTCTGTATCCATTATACTTCATAGACTGAGTTTACAAATTTTGGGGTACCTGCCAAGTCGTCTCCACAGGTGGAGAAACTCGGCAAGCGTCTCGCAGCTGAGGGCGCTGAGCACGGGTCCACTCGCCGGGTGACGATTCCCAACGTCGATCTGGTTGCGGCAGGACCGCGACCGCAAGAAAAGGGCGCGTTGCTCGAAGAGCCGCGCTTCTGCTCATCCCCAGTGGCTCTGAGCAAGGTCATTACCCCCGGGGACGGCAACCCGATGCCGTACTACGGGGAGATGGTGATCGAAGAAGAGTTGTGGGCACTCCTCGAGCCTCACGCAGGTAAGCGGGTGACCATCGTGAACGCGATCACCACATGCAACGGCTCCTGGACTATGGGGGCCGATGAGAAGACGAAGGTTCGCCGCTGCCGGCGGATCAAGCGACACGCCGAGAGGGCGCGACAGCAGCTGGCCGCTGTATAGGCCTGCAAAACCACAATCGGCAAAACACAGTAAATCAGGAGGGCTGAGTGCGAGCTTCACCTCGAGGACGCATTCAGAGAGGCACGGCCTTCGGGTTCGTGCCTTCTCCTTTTTATGTAGGGACAGCATTTAATGCTGTCCTAATTTAAAACAATCTGTTAAAATAGAGGGCGAAACGGCGCAATTAATTTAAGCGCTGTTTTATGATTTTTAAAAACAGAAAAAACCCTAGGCTGCAATATTATGATTATTCTTCTGAAGGCGGTTACTTTGTGACAATATGCACCCAAAATAGATTCTGTACCTTGGGTAAAATAGAGAATGGAATATTCGTGGACAACGACACTGCCAGGGTTGTTTTGGAATGTTGGCTTGATTTGCCTAACCATTATTTAAATTGCGTTCTAGGTGAATTTATCATTATGCCTAACCGCGTACATGGAATTATTTTTATTACCAACAACCGGACAGATTTAAAATCTGTCCCTACATCTTTATCTGAAATGATACGTGCATTCAAAGCATTTTCTACGCGTAAAATAAATAAACTATCAAATACACCTGGTAAACAATTTTGGCAATCGCGGTATTATGACCGGATTATTAGAAACGAAAAAGAATTAGATAAAATTCGTGAGTATATAGTTAATAATCCGTTACAATGGGAATTGGACAAAAATAACCCCAAAAATTTTAGACAAATTTAATACACAATGGACAGATTTGAAATCTGTCCCTACCATTGATTAGACACAAAATGTTGTGTCCTTACATTTTTTTGAAACGGTTGAGCAATTCGGTTTGCTCTTTTTTTGTAAGTTGAAAGTTTTTTGAAAATTGGTTTTGGCGAGTCAGCTCATACATACAAATTGCCGCGGTGACTGATAAATTCAAGCTTTGAACCATGCCAAACATCGGGATAATAATTTGTCGATGGGACAATTTAATCGCGGCGTCTGATAAACCGCGGTGCTCATTACCAAACATTAAAGCGGTTTTATAACTTTTGAATTTAGCCTGAAATAAATTTTCAGAACTGTCATTTAAAGTCGAGGCCACAATTTCATACTTTTTTCGCTTCAAATCCGCGATACATTTTTTAGTAGATGAATAAATTTTAAAATCTAACCATTTATTCGCCGAAGCGGATGATACTTTTCCAACACGCCTAGGGTTGAATTTTTTTTCTTTCTCAAAAATTAAATAAACCTGCTGAAATCCAAACGCGTCACAAGTGCGAAATACCGCCGCGGCGTTATGCGGATCGTGGATATCTTCTAATACAATAATGCCGGGATGGCGGTTGGTAATTACGCTGGCTATTCTTTTTTTTCGTTTTTCAGTCGCCACGCAAATGTATCTTTTTAGCAATTAAGGGAAAAATCAGTCCACCCATTAATCCTCCGGCTACACCCGAGATGATAGCCACAATGGCGCTTTCGGTTGAGTAAAGGAAGGCTTCATTAAAATAATTTGAAGCGAAACCGTATAAAAGACAAGAATATAACAAACCAGCGATACCGCCGCGTAAAATTGATGGTAATCGTTTGCTTAAATCGATAGTTAATGCAACTAGCAACAATGAATAAACTGTTAAAAAGGCGGGAGGGTTATTGTGGGTAACGCTTACAGTAACAGTTTCGCTAATGGTATCAGTTCTTTCATGCCCATGCGCCTGAGCGCTGGGAACTAGTATTAGGTTAGTAAATTCAATTACTGTAACTACGATATAAAAAGCCACAACGCGAATTGACGGAAATAACGTTTTAAACCAGTCTTTGGCAGTAAGTAAAATAATCACTAGGACGAAAACAAAAAAACCGGCCCCCCAAAAACCTAAAACATGCCATGGTCCAAATGGGTCCAGAGGCCAAAGTAGAAATTTAAATGCCACTAAAAGCACAGCCCAGCAAACGGGGGCAATTACCTGCCTGTGGTTTCTTCTTAATATCTTATTAATAATTTGTAACTGAATTATCACTCCGGTTATTATTAATAAAGTTATTAGTATATGTGGCGGGCTCCAAATAATCCAAATTTTTTCAGTTGTTTCAATGCCGAAAAACCAATGCCAAGTTAAATCAAACAAACCAGAAACTGGCGTGAGAAGCATAAACAAAGCTAATTGAAAAAGTTTTTTTTCTTTATAAATTAGCCAACCGTAAGCCGAGAGTAAAAAAATTAACAGCAAAGAAGCGTATGCCAAATTATGCTGAAGAGAAAAAAAGTTTTCATCTACGCCGTACGTTCCGTGTTTCCACATGTCCCAGTAAATAGCTAAAGCAAAACTATAAAAAGCTAATGAATTTATGACGGTGATATGTTTTAATTTCAACTTCATTATTCAGTTACAATTTGTCCGAACGTTTGAACGGCAATGTCTTTAGTGTCCGCGTTAATACTTTGAATTGTAGTTGTGACACTTGCATCTACCTCTCCGGAGATGCGAGTAAAAATTACAGTTGAGCTTGCTGAGGCTTCAGGCGAAGAAAATGAAATACCGGCCGGCAAATAAATAGTTTCAGACGCGGTACCAGCGCCGTAATCAGTGTCAGTATAAAAAATTTCATAATAATCAGTGCCTGCCACATTTTCAAAATGTACGCCCCAAGTTTTATTATCAGTTCCCGCCAGGGACGATTGTCTAGCCCGCCGCAAGTCTAATTGAATCTTTCTCGCGGCTTCTTCCAAATTAGAAGAAAAAACTAATCCGCCAAAAGTGGTGACCGCCAAAACAGTAATTAACATAACAATGGTAATCACGATTAAAATTTCAAGTAAAGTTAAACCAAGCTTTGAGTGAATGCTCATACGGTTATTGCTATGAAGCATATTTAGTACTATTATACACTATATTGATTAATTTCGTAGGCATTGTGTATGGCGAAAAAAGTTTTAATAATAGAAGACAACCAGCGTCTAATTCGTATTTATGGCCGAATTTTTGAAAAGTACGGCTATCAAATTATTTTTGCGCCTGACGGTAACGAAGGCTTAGCCAAAATGGCTAGTGATTCACCTGACGTTATTTTGTTAGATCTAATGTTGCCGGGCAAAGATGGCTTTTCGATTTTAGAACAAAAAAAGAATAACTCAACTTTGGCCAAAATTCCGGTGGTGGTTTTATCAAATTTGGGTCAAGAGGGCGATAAAACTAAAGCTTATGATTTAGGGGCGAATGATTATTTGGTGAAATCGGAAGCTAGTATTAATCAAATTGTAGATGTGGTTAAAAAGTATCTCGGTTAATTTATCCACACGATAACATCTTTTAATTGATAGGCCATTGCGTTTATGGTATAATATATAAGTTCTATGAATCAAATAAAAAATATCGTTTTATGATAAAAAATAAAATAAAAGAATCACTACTAAAACTTAAGTTGAGTAAACTACAATCCGAGGGGCAAAATACCTGCGAAGACGTCGGTTTTACTTTGCTTGAGTTACTGATAGTAATTTCTATTATTGCTATTTTATCAACAATTCTAATTATTGCATTAAACCCTGCTGAAACGTTAAAGAAAGCTCGTGACGTCCAACGCCTAGCAGATTTAGCAGCAGTTAAAACTGCTATTTCAATTTATATTACAAACGCCACTTCAACAATCTATTTATCCGGAGATGAGACTAGTACTCATTGCCAAACAACTTCAGGTACATACGCATCAGGCGACAGAGTTTATTATAGTGTTTCTCAAGCCGGCACAAGTATTACTGATACGACCATTGATGGCGGTACTTCGTTACAACCGGCGCCAATTCAAGTTGCCACGGTCGCTGAAATTGGTGAAATTGACGGTTCTGGCTGGGTGCCAGTTAATTTAAACCGGATTACTGGCGGGTCACCAATTTCTGCGTTTCCGGCCGACCCAACTAACACCATCTCAACCGCGGGCGCTGTTACCACTTCCGATTTAACTTATCGTTATGCTTGCCAGAGCACACTCAACACTTTTGAAATTGATGCTCGCCTTGAGAGTCAAGCCTTTACTTCTGACGACAACAAACACACAACCGATGGCGGCAACAATTCAAATGTTTACGAATCCGGTACGGACTTAACAATTATTGGCACTGGTTCAGATTTTTAAACTACGGCATTGTGAAAATTCTATTAGTTTTGTAACTGATAGAATTTTTAGTTTGTAATATGCTTCAATTCTTAACCAACTCTTTATTACTCGTTGAAGTACCAAAAATAGCTTTTGTGGTTATTTTAGTGATTACCTCTAAGCATTACTTTGCTGATTCACAACCTAGTTTAAAAAAATTATTTTACGGGCTAATAATTTTTTACATTGCTTACGGTGCCACACTAACCGCATTGCAATATTGGGCTTGGTCTGGAGCCGGTCCAACACGATGGTTTTTAAATCAAGCCTTGGGAGAAAATGTCCCGCTGACATTTTTTTGGCGACTAAATCCAATCAAAGATAGCTCGTTTGGATATTTTGCTTTTTATACTTGGGGGCGCTTTTGGCTCAACATTTTAATTACCATCCTTGCCAGCCTTGCTTTTCAATTTTTATTAGCCGGACTGCGCCAATTTAATCGGCGTTGGCTAACAGCTAGTGACGTTTGGTTGGGGTCAATCGGATTGCTATTATCAGGCTATCCTGGTCTCATCGTTTTTTTTATATTAACTTTTGTCTTCGTTTTAATTTACGCTTTTATTCGCTTAATTTTATATAAAAAAGTTTACACCACGATTGGCATACCTATGATAATTGCGGCACTTATCAGCATATTATGGGGGGAAGAGCTAATTTTTAGTTTAAATTTAGGTGTATTTAATATATAATAAGGGTAGTATATTGACTTAAAAATCGCGTAACATGCACATAAGTAACGAAAAACTTAAATCAATGTTGTTAGATTCCGGGTTTGTGGATGAAACAAGCATAAATTCCGCTATTGACCAGGCCCAAAGAAGTAACGAGCCGGTAACTGAGGTCTTAACCGAGAGAGGTGACGTGCCAGAACAATACATGGTGGAGCTATTGACTCCATATTTTGGAGTAAACACGGTTGACTTAAATAATGTTTCTATTAGTCAAGAGGTATTGCACTTAATTCCAGAGTCGTACGCTCACGCTAAAAATGTAATTTTATTTGAAATTGATACCACCCAAAAAATTGCTAAGGTTGCCATGCTTGATCCAATTGATTTTGACACAATTGAATACTTACGGCAATTGCTTGATGCTTGGGTAGAACCGTACTTAACCACCCCTTCTGGTTTAAGGCGGGCGATGATTTTATATAAGCGAAAAATTAGCGAAGACTTCAAACAAAGCATCCAAGAAAATATCAAAAAATCTATCACCACAAGCGCTGAAGGCAATTTATCTAAGCTGGCCGACCAAGTGTCAATTGTCTCAATTATTGACAACATAATTGGACAGGCCGCGGCGATGGGAGCATCTGATATTCATTTTGAGCCGTTAGCTAACGAGATACTAATTCGCTACCGCGTGGACGGTATTTTACAAGAAGTGATTTCTCTGCCAAAACAAATCGCTCCCATTCTAGTAGCGCGTGTAAAGATTTTAGGCAGTTTGCAAATTGATGAACATAGCAAACCCCAAGACGGTCGTTTCCGGCAAGAGTTGCTAGACCAGCCAGTTGATATCCGGGTAAGTATCATACCTGTTTACTACGGCGAAAAAGTAGAGATGAGAATTTTAAGAGGCTCAACACAACGTTTCAGCTTAGAGGATTTAGGCTTGTCTGGCGCCGCGATGACGATAATTCAAGAAGAAATTAAAAAACCACACGGAATGATATTAGTAACGGGGCCGACTGGACATGGTAAAACTACCACGTTATATGCTTTTATTCATATTTTAAATACGCCGAAAGTCAACATCGTCACTATTGAAGATCCAATTGAATACGAGGTTTCGCGAATCAATCAAACTCAAGTCAATCCAAAGGCTGGGTTAACTTTTGCGAATGGTTTGAGGTCATTACTACGGCAAAACCCGGATATTATATTAGTTGGTGAAATCCGCGATGAGGAGACGGTTGATATTGCCACACATTCAGCCTTAACTGGACATTTAGTTTTGTCGTCTTTGCATACCAACGATGCCGCTTCAACTGTTCCGCGCTTAATTGACATGAAAGCGGCGCCGTTTTTACTGTCATCGACTTTAAATTTGATTGTAGCCCAACGTTTAGTCCGGCGAATATGCCGCGCTTGCGTGGCTTCATATAAAATTACTTCTGAAGAGGAAAGGCTAGTAACTGCCCAGTTATCCATTAATGAGTCAAGTGAGCGGCGAATTCAAATTCCTCAAACATTATATAAAGGCCAAGGCTGCGACAAATGCAACAAAGAGGGATTTCAAGGACAAATTGGAATATTTGAGTTGCTCAAAGTGTCTGAGGAAATCAGAAGGCTTATTGCCAAAAAAGCCCCCGCCGCGGAGATTAAAAAAACCGCCATCAGTCAAGGCATGATTACGCTATTTGAGGACGGTATTGCCAAAGTTGCCCAAGGCGTCACTACCATGGATGAGGTAATTAGAGTTGTTAGGGAATAATATGCCAAATTTTTATTTTGAAGCATCTGATACTCAAGGGATTGTCCACAAGGGGGAGCACCAGGCCCCGAGCAAGGATGTGGTAGCGCAGTATTTAAGGGATCGTAAATTGATACCTTTAGTTATTAAATCAACTGAAAAAAAGAACCGCCTTTCTTTTTTGCAAATCGGTATTGGTTCAAAAGTATCGCGGGTTCAAATTATTTTTCTGATTCGCGATTTATCAATCAGCCTCAAAAGTGGATTAAGCATTTTGGAGACTCTGGATATTTTAGCCTCAGACACCAAAAACCCGACACTTAAAAAAATATTAGTTGATGCTAAAAACAATTTAAGTAAAGGCCAGGATCTATCAGATACATTGGAGCAATACAGTAAATATTTTCCTCAAATATATATCGGCATGATTCGAGCTGGTGAAGCTTCTGGCAATTTAGGTGAAACTCTTTCGGACGCGGCAGTACATTTAAAAAAGGACTACGAGCTAACCAAGCGCATTAAAGCAGCCATGGTTTATCCTATGATTTTGGTGATTGCTAGCGTCGCTGTGATTGGCTTGCTTTTAATTTTTGTTTTGCCAAACTTAATTGAAACTTTCGAGAGGGGGAATATTGAACTCCCGGCGGTAACCAAGGTATTAATTAAGGTTAGCGCACTGCTAAGTTATAGCTATGCCGCTGATTTTGTAGTATTCATCATCTTTTTATATTTAATCACTTACTTCAGAAAAACCAAAATTGGTCAAACAATTTACGCTAAGCTATCAAATGTGATGCCCATGGTTAAAGAGTTAATGCGTAAAATTGCGATAGTTAAGTTTACCCGGGCCATGGGCTACTTATTGACGTCCGGTATGGGCATTACAAAGTCGTTAGAATTTGCCGCTGACTCTGTTGGCAGAGATGAGTATAAGAAAATAGTCCATCAATCATTGGAATCGATTAAAAAAGGCAATGCTTTGTCAGACACCTTGGATCAATATCCAAGCCAGTTCCCCAAATTACTAACAGGCATTATACGCGTTGGGGAGACTACCGGCAGTTTGGAAAATGTGTTTAAGCTATCTTCGGAATTTTATGAGGAAGAAGTTGATAGTTCACTTAAAACCTTGCTGTCTTATTTAGAGCCGGTGCTTTTGTTAATAATGGGGCTAGTCGTCGGCGGAGTGGCATTTGCTGTATTAATTCCAATTTACCAATTAGTCAGCGGTTTTTCATAGTATGATTAGGAAAATTATAGCCGACAATAAAGGGGTTTTGTTTTTAGAAATACTTGTCGTGGTTGCGATAGTGGCGGTAATAGTGACCTTAAGCGCCCAACTAATCGGCGTTAGTTTAGTCGCCAATGAAAAATCAGGCGAACGGGGTATCGCTTTAAGTTTGGCAAGTGAAGAATTTGATTATGTTAAAGCGCTATCAGCTGCCAATTGGCAATATATTTATGATTTAAACACCAAGGGCACATCCACAACTTACTATATTGCCGAACATAGCGAAACACCAGGTCAGTTAACCACCACCACCGACACTGAAACCGTTACTATAGACGGGCAAGCTTATACGCGTTATTTTTACGTTCATAATGTCTGCCGGGATACTTCCAGCCGCAATATTGTAGCTACCCACGCTGGCAGCTGTAATTCTGGAGAGGACGACCCGTCAACTCAGCGCGTAACGGTTGTGGTTGAGTACGGAGGAGGGGATAGTGTCAGTTGGCCAGAATTTGTTACCCGGTTTAGGAATCAAACTTGCGATCAAAAAAGTTGGGCTGGCGGTTCTGGCGGAGGCACTAGTAATTGCCCGGCTGATAGCTATGATGAACTTAGTTCTGGAACCGACATAGAGGCAACCGCGACCATACTTTTATTACCAAGCTAATTTATATTTGGTGAGGGACTATTTTGCCAAAAATAAATCGTATTTGACAATTCTTGCAGGCGTATTGCTTGGGTTGGGGTATAATTTTTCTTATTTGTGGCCGCTATTATTTTTCGGCCTGGGGCCGATCATTTATTACTTGCTTAGAGTTTGCCAAAATCCGCGTGCTGCATTTTTGCACGCCTGGCTAATGGGCGTAATATTCATAGGCATTTCTCAAAATTGGTTTTGGGCGGCACTGCCGATGGATTGGGCCGGTATTAGTAACCCTTATGCCGGCGTGGCGGCAATTAGCTATTATTGGGTAACATCACTTTTTGCTCTTTCAATTTTTATTGCTTTGTGGGGCTTGCTAGTTTATAAAATAAAAACCGCTAATTTAATTAACTTATTTTTATTCCCGTCGCTTTGGGTTTTGTTGGAATATCTAAGGGCTTGGGGGTACACACTATTTTATTGGAGCGAAAGTTCGCTTTTGGGGCCGCATTGGACCCCGGCCTTACTTGGGTACGCTTTGGCGAACAATACTTTTTTATTGCAATTAGCGCGCTTTGGAGGCGGGTATTTGTTATCATTTTTCGTTGTTTTGGTCGGCTTTTTAGTCTACCTATTTATACTTGACTTCAAAAACGTAAAATTGAAAACAAAATTTCTTATTTTTGCGGCCTTAATTTTTATATTTGTATTTTTAGATATTTATATCAGTAATTCAAGTTTTAGGCACGGCGATCAATCAATAAGATTTGCCTTGGTCAATACTCAATTCAAATCTCATTTCAACTATACGCTGGATGAACAATTAGACGAGTTTGAGCGACAAAAAGAAATTATTACCCAAATTAAAGATGACGGGCTTGACCCGGATGTAATAGTATTGCCGGAAGGAAGTAATTTTTTGAGGCGTTTTAATTTAAACCAAGAATCAAGCGCGCAAGAATATTTGTCCAATATATTAGGCGGCACCGATAAGCTGATTATTGATTCAGGTCCGGTGATCAAGCAAAATAGAGATGCCTATTCCACTATATTTTATTTTGATTTAGCTAATGGTCAGTATCGGCAGTATCAAAAACAATTACTATATCCCAACGGTGAGTATTTGCCTTATTTAGTGACCTGGCCAGCAAAAATTTTTGGGCAAAGTAAATTTGTAGAAAATTTTAATAAATACCGAGCCTACAAAAAAGGCGGCGAGACGAAAGTCGTCAATTATAACGATGTTAATATTGGTGGTAATTTTTGCTCAGAAATTTCTTCGGGCAACTTATACCGCGATTTTGTAAATCAGGGCGCGCAAGTGTTAGTCAATGTTGCTTCCCATTCCGTGTTTAAAGGTGACCACATGTTATCTAAGCAATTAATCGACATGGCAAAAGTTAGGGCCGTAGAAGTAAACAGGTTTTTAATCCGGCCGAATAATTGGGAAGGTTCATTTGTGGTTGATAGCTTAGGACGAATTGTAAGCCAAGCATCTATTGGAAATCCAAAAGTAATCTATGCCGATATCACCCCTCTCCAAAACAAAACCGCTTTTGTCAGGTTTGGAAACTGGATTGTTGGGTTATCTGCGATGATTATAGGTTTAATTTTTTTCCATAACCTTATCCTTGGTCGCAAACGTAAAAATGTGGTATAATATTTTATACTTAAAATAAAAAATAGGCTAGATTAAACATGATACACAAACTAAAAACAAATCAAGCGATCTTTGCATATTTAATCTTAATATTTATGGCGGCGGTAATCTTGACCGCCATTCCTTTATTTTTTGCCGAAAGTTGTTGTGGCGGCTCTGGCGGCAGCCCTGCCCCCGACTTAACTTCGGTTTCCCCAAATTGTGGCAGTACATCTGGCGGTGAAAGCGTGACTTTGAATGGCACAAGTTTTTCGGGTACCCCGGTAGTGAAATTTGGAGGGACTGATGCCACCAATGAAGCTAACCAAAGCGCGACGCAATCAACAGCTACCACACCGGCGCATGCCGCCGGCGCGGTTGATGTTTACTACGAGAATTCAGATGCCCAAAGCGATACTTTAACTAACGGCTTTACTTATTACGCTGACCCAGACACGCCAAGTATTTCTTCACCAACAGAAGGCGCTACTGACGTTTCTATCAATCCAGATATTACTGGCTCTGCCTACTCTGGCACTGGTAGCCACACCAATACTAAATGGGATATTTTAACTTTAGGTTGGTATGATGGCGCTTGGTCTAGCCGCGAAAAGCTCACGATTGACAATACCCAAGTTGGCGCGGATTTAACAAATTTTCCGGTTTACGTGGACTTGTCAGACATGAGCGCGTCTTTTTTTACGACCGTCAAGTCAAACGGAGCAGATATTCGCGTCACTACATCCGACGGCACTACTGAAGTACCGATTGAAGTTGTAGCCATAAATACAGGGTCAAGCACGGGAGAATTGCATTTTAAAGCGCCTTCTTTGTCTAATAGCACCGACACCGTTTTTTATATCTACTATGGAAATCCAGATGCTTCAGCTTACGGGGCGACTGATACATATGGCAGAAATAATGTTTGGAGCGACTACAAGGCCGTATATCACTTCCAAGCTGACGCGACTGATTCAACGGGCAATGGCAATACTGGCACTGTCAACGGACCGGCGTTAAGTAGCGATTCAAAATTAGCCGGAAAAGCGTATACATTCACCACCAACGATTATATTAGTTTGGGTTCCGGGTTTGATGTAACAGACAATCACGCCATGAGTGCTTGGTTTAAAACTCCCGACGATGCTGCTACAGGATCAATTTTAGTTAAATCTACTGGCGCTGGTTATGCTGACTCTGCCTGGGTGTTGGAAGTTAATAATTTAGGAACAGCCTGCCACTATACTATTAATTCGGCGGAAACGGCTTATTCATCTACATTGTGCGGAGGCACCCAAAATCAAGATGATGATACTTATCATCATCTTATAGCCACGACTGACTCATCTAATGCATATATATATGTAAATGGTGCTGCCTACCAAAGTGGCAGTAGGTCAGACAGCGTGATGCCAACTGGGACTGCTTCTGACGCAACAATTGGCAGGTACGGCGATTATGATGGCGTTTATTGGGAAGGTGAATTGGACGAAATTAGAGTACGTAATAGCACGATTACTCAAACTTGGGCTTCAACTGAGTACAATAATCAAAATAGTCCGGACTCTTTTTACACCGTGGCGGCTGATACCACAATCGTGGCAACTAGAACTGCCGGCAGTGCTGAAACATCAACCACAGTCAATGCGGCCAATTTTACTTTTCAAAACGACCTGGCAGGGGAAACCTTTTTAGATTCTAATACCACTTATTACGTAAGAGTTAGATATTTTGGATGTGCCTGGTCCGATTATTCAACTGCAGTTTCGTTTACTACCGGCAGTTGCAGTGATCTTGATATTGCTGATAATTTAACTCTTGCTTCTGATTTAACTTGTTCTGGCACAATATCAGTTAGCAATAATACTACTTTAAGTGTTAATTCAACTACTACGCCGATTAACATTACGGCTGCCAACGTGACCGTGGATCCAGGTTCAGCTATCACCGCCACGGGCTACGGCTACGCCGGAGGCGATGCCATTACTGCCGGATCTGGCCCGGGCGGTGGTGGAGCCGGTAACGGAGAATCTGGCGGCGGCGGTGCCTACGGTGGAAACGGAGGAGATAGTAGCACCGGGGTAACTATTGGCACTTTTAATGGAGATGCTGAAGATCCAATTTCGCCTGGTTCTGGCGGCGGCGGATCCGGGTCAACCGGGGGTGATGGCGGCGGCGCAATTGTTTTTAATGTGTCTAGCGGTTTTACAAATAACGGCACTATTTCATCAAACGGAGACGCTGGCACGCTTGGGGGTGGCTGGGGCTCAGGCGGAGGAGCGGGAGGCGCGATTAAAATAACCACAGCTGATTTAGGCGGATCAGGTAGCTACACCGCTAACGGCGGCGATGGCGCAGATACTACCAATGATGGCGGTGGTGGATCTGGGGGAAGAATTTATATTTCTTATTCAGGCACTTCAACTTCAACCGCGACCTTTTCCGCGACTGGCGGATCGGGCCCGGGATCAGCCACAAACGGAGCCAATGGCACAATTGGAATTTACGATGCCGGCAATAACAACCTAACAATTGAAGATGGCTGGTACTGGAAATCAGGCAATGGGCCATGGACTTTTGACACTTTAACCATAAACGCAGCGAGCAATATTTATTTTGACGCCGACACAACCATTAATGCGACGACGACATCTTCAGGCGGTTCACAGACGTGGTACGGTACGGCATCAACTTATGATCTTGACTACAACGCCGACACTTTAGATATTGACAATCTAACTTTGACGACCGTGACGGATGTTAATATGACAAATTTCAGTACAGCCACAACTACTCTTGACACCACAGTCATTACAACTTCAGGAGATATAACTTTTAACGCCAACGGTGATTTACAGTTAACTGGCAGTACTTTAACCACCGGTGATCAGGATTCGTTTACTTTTAATCAATCAAGTGAAAATTTAGAAATTGACACTTCTTCATCAATACTTGCCGGTAATGCGGCCATTACAGTTGATCATTTAACAATTGATGGCACTTCGCAAATTATTAGTGATGGCAAAGGCTACGCCGGAGGCGCGGCCATTACTGCCGGATCGGGCCCGGGCGGCGGCGGGGCCGGTAGCGGAGAATCGGGCGGCGGCGGAGCCTATGGCGGAAACGGAGGAAATAGTAGCACCGGGGTAACTATCGGAACATACAACGGAGATTCTGAAAACCCGAATGATTATGGTTCTGGCGGCGGCGGATCTGGGTCAACCGGGGGTGATGGCGGCGGTATAATTGCGATCACTGCAACTGGTTCCATTACTAATAACGGCACAATTTCTTCAGATGGCGCAAACGGCACGCTTGGGGGTGGCTGGGGCTCAGGCGGAGGAGCGGGAGGCGCG
>Ga0210057_1006908_pt1 | contig 13979 bp, 13 predicted proteins | sample CryGeyCG2114_010_2_FD_183968 | JGI IMG/M metagenome (GOLD analysis project Ga0210057, IMG submission 183968) | Groundwater microbial communities from aquifer - Crystal Geyser CG10_big_fil_rev_8/21/14_0.10 (SPAdes) (version 2) | ecosystem: Environmental > Aquatic > Deep subsurface > Groundwater ... | reverse complement strand
CCCGCCTCTCTCCAAAGGATGCTTTGTGGGAACTGGAGGGATTAGCTCCAGCCCCGGACCCGCCGCTTGGGGGGTTGTCGGTCGTTGGGGCGCCGGTTGCCCCCCCAACCCTGCCGGTCGCCGATGGTGGCGTCGCCTCCTTCGTCGGTGAGGGTAAATCCGAGACGATTATCCACAGCTTCCTTTTTGGCCTTTTTCGAGGCCAAATTTGCCTGGATGCCTGCCAAGCGGGCGGCCGCTTGGCTGAAAGACTGAGCATCCAGTAAATCAGCTACGACCCTTCCGTTGGGAAGGGTCTTCTTTTTTCCTCTTGCGTCTCGAAGCTCGTAGATGCATTGTCCGGGGTGAGCCGCGTGACGAGCCAGCGGCCGGCCCGTCACTACCGCTTGACCGCGGTAAACCACCCCATCCTGATGATCGCGGAGGAGGTTGCCGTCGGGCCTGACAATTGCCACCTGAATAGGCCTGACAATTGCCCCCTCGCAAATGGCGCAGACCACCTCTGCAGGAGCGTCGGGGTCTGGACCAGCCAGTTCATCGAGGTTTCCCCCAGCCTCGATGAACTTTCGGAACTGATCTTCGGTAATCGGGGTGATCCCCCGAGGCCCGAAGAACCCTTCGGTTTTGATCTCGGAGTGACTTGAGAGCCACCCCTTCACCTCGGGGGTGAACAGGTCGACCGAAGCCGCCCTGTTTTTCTCCGGGGTCCCTCCCCGCTCCTCGGCCGAAGCCGACGTCGCTTCCACCCCGAAGGCGGAAGTGACGTCTGCTAAGGTAACCATTGGGGGCTTTCGCGCCCCTCTCTTTTTTGAAATGGCCATTTTTTTTGGCCTCCTTTTAAGCGCTCTGTCCGGGATAAATTCCCATAATTATCCCGCTACATAGCGTGTTTTTTTGATAATTTAGGAAAGAGCGTTTGAGGAGCTAAGATTAAGATTTCGTACATTCGCACTTCTGTGCTCAGTATTTCGTCATCTTCAATCCTCAATCGCCTTCGCTCCTTAAATGCTCTTTCCTATTCAAATTGATGTTAAAGGACCATAACCTAACTATAAAAAGTATTATACTCCTTTCAAATTTTTTGTCAACCCCTCACCTTTTGAGCATCTGAAGGCTATTTTTAATTCGGTTTTTAAGTTGGCCATATGCTTTACCAAATATCTTCAAATTTTTCTCTCTTTTACTTGCGTCCTCTTCAGAAAAATAGATAGCCTTCAAAATAAACACAAATCCACGGCAGGTATCTTTTCGTTGATGGATTGTCCCCGTTATTATGTTCTTTTATTCTTCTTACCAAGTTGTTTGTTTTACCCACGTACAAAGAACCGGTCTTCTTGCTTTTAAGAATATATACAAAATACATGAATAGAATGTTAATGCTCAAAAGGTGAGGGGTCAACCCCTGACCTTGAGAAGCTTAGCGAAAAGAAAAATCCCCGCGCCAAATGGCGCGGGGAGGGGATATCTGCTAATTCAAGATTTCTTTTTCATTTTCCTCTTCATCTGGAGGAAATGGATAGAAAATCTTGAGATTATTGTTGGAATCAATGTCAAAAAATGAAGAAATACTCGTGATCGGAACTTTCGGCCCGATTCCTTTTCCGAATTCGTCCTTTCCCTTTTTTTCATAAACCTCAATCTGATTCCCGTCGGAATCCAGACACGGCCTTCTGCCGTGACAGTTAAAAAGAAGAACGGAGGATTTAGTGGAATAATTCCCATTTTCTTCTTTCAAAAAATAAGGATTCATAAAGACCTCTGTTGACCAGAGGTTTAAGGCCAACGTTTTTATCATAAAGTTATTTAGTTTGTTTCTAAATTTTTCAAAATTCGGATGAGATTCCGATTTCAAATTATCTTTATGACAAAAAGTGAATCGGAGATCACTTCTCTTATCGTCCCTTATTTCGGCGATCTTTGCGCCGATCAAAAAATATTTCTTTCTCAAACTAATAAAAAGGGGTCCGAACCACGCTTCTTCTACGGATTCTAATATTTTTTCGCCGGGGATAATCGATATAAATGAATCTGTATCAATACGAGCCGGCACCACCGGAACAAAGTCCGGAATTAAATGACTTTTAATCAAGATCCTGAAGACAATCAACTTGATCTTTTTGGGATCAAGTTTCGCAATAGTAGGGTGGTTGTTCCCCCCAAAGATCATTCCTGACGGCATTTTTTACCTCTTTATTTAAATGAGCGTGGCGGTATTATACAATGATAATTATAATATTGCAAGAGTTGGTTTCGCAAAATACCTCATCCCAAAGAAGAACGTTCGGAACCGGGTAGGTGAGAAAGAGCAAAAAACCCAGTAAGGTTTTTATGCGGTCTGATTTGGGATGAGGTGTTTCGCCCTAAATAAGCTATAAGCGAAAACTCAGTCTAATCCAAATTCCTTGTTCCTTCTTTGATTTCTTTTTGCGACCCCCGCTTAATCTTTGCTCTTGAAACAGGCTTAATTTTGCTCTCGTGAATTTGAGAAGGAGGCACTAAAACAGGGATTCTTATTTTAGGAAAGAGGTTTTTCTTCTTCTTTTTTGACGGCATCATCGGGTTTTTTAATGTCTTTTTGTCCCGGTAAAGTTAAAACCATTTTATGTTCTTTGGCATCCAGACTGACGATTGCAAAATCATATTCTTTTCCGATTTCAAAAACATCATTTAAATTTTGTTCGCCCAATTCTGCTATCGGTAGAAAGGCGATCAAATCTCCGGATAATTCAACAAAAATGCCGTTGGTTCTTATTTTTGTGGCTTTTCCTTTGACAATCTGTCCGGGTTGATAGGAGTTTTCAATTTTTGTCCACGGGTCGTCTTTAAGGGCTTTTAGCGACAATGAAATTCTGCCTCCGTCCAGACTGACTATTTTGGCTTTGACTTTATCTCCGGGTTTGAGAATTTCTCTTGGGTCTTCAATGAATTTCCAGTCTATTTCTGAAGAATGAATCAGGCCGTCGAGCATTTCGCTTAATTTTACGAAGGCTCCAAAATCGGTAACTTCTGTTATTGTGCCTTCTACAATCTCGCCTATTTTAAGCTTGGCAAGCTCCTCTTTGGCTGTTTCGTCCTGAATGGCTTTTTCCGAGACGATAAGTTTGTTTTCGGCCTCATTGAAATCCAGTATTTTTACCAGAAAATCTTGGCCTTTGAATTTTTGAAGGGCCTGGACTATTTTGGCGGTGTCTCCGCCTTCAACTTTGGGATAATGTTCGGCTGAAAGTTGGGAAAGAGGAAGGAAACCCTGGACTCCGCTTACTTCAACAATTAATCCGCCTTTGTTTATGTTTATTATTTTGGTCGTGATGACTTCTCCCTTGTCTTTCTTTTCTTTGATATCTTGCCAAGCGGTGGTCATCTGGGCGGCTTTCAGGGAAAGCTCCCTGTAGCCTTCTTCGTTTTCGAGCTCCAAAAGCATAGTTGAAACTTTGTCGCCCGATTTTAAGATTTTCATCCGGTCAGGGTTATCATAGAATTCTCCGGGATAGACAACACCCATTCCTATCGAGCCGAGATCGATAAAAACGATTGCTTTAGAAATATTGACGACTTCTCCGCTTAAGATTGTTCCCGGTTTCGGCAGAAAAAACTCTTCTTTAGAGAGAAGTTCTTTCATGGTCAGTCCTGTTGATTCAGCCAGATTCATTTTGCTTCGCCGGACATTTGGCCTTGGTTCTTATTTTTGATTCAAAATAAGATGCCGAATCTCCGACATTAAAGATTTGTTTAAGTAGCAGGACTATACCTTAATCATTAAAACTTTGCAACCAAATGTTCTCTATCTCCCTCGACTTGATCTGGATAAATCATTTCTTCGATCGTGTTCAGGACAAGTCACAACTCTTAATCTTTCTTTGATTCTCGTAGCTTTAGCGAAGTGGGATTAACTAAGCCTGCTCCGTATACAACTTGTTGTTGCGCAAGATCCACAAGTTCACTAAAAAGCAGCGCCCTTTTCCCATATTGCCCCTTGAATCTTTGTATGTTAACATATGTTAATATATCAAAATGAAAAAGCAATATTATTCCACTTCTGAAGTTGCAAATATTCTACGCTTAAGCAGGATCAGCGTTTTTAATCGTATAAAGAAAGGCAAATTGAAAGCTGAGAAAATAGGTAGAAATTACATTATTAGTCATGATAGTTTAGTCGAAGCTCTGGGAAAGTCTATAGGCAAGGAGAGGAGAGAGGATATTGAAAGGGCGGTTGATAAAGCAACTAAACAGTATGAGGAAACTTTTAAATTACTCGGAAAGGAATGAGACCTTCGCCGATCACAATAGCAGAAGTAGAATATGTAGCTTTTAAGTTGGCTCAAAAGTTTATGACATGGAATGAACCGATTCCCGATTTTGGTTCAAGGTTTCCCAATATACTCGAGAGTTGTATAGAAGTTCCCTTCGGTCGTTTTGATAAGAAGGATCTTTATCGCGGCATGATTCAGAAAGGGGGAATTTTGTTTTATCTATTAATCAAGAATCATCCTTTTCAAAATGGAAATAAGAGAATCGCTGTTATGTGTCTCCTTTATTTCTTAAGTAAAAATGGTAAATGGATCTTCATAAGTAACGACAGATTATATCGATTTGCTAAGCATGTTGCGAGAAGTAAGCCAAATAAAAGAGCTCCAGTGCTGAAAGATATCGAGGCATTTTTGAGTTCAAATATTAAAGATTTTAATAAATAATTGAATCGAAGTTATAAAATTTTTCCTGTTGAAAAAAGTATCGGGATAATATAGTCTGGGAATATATTTTCATTAACAAAAAGGGAGTTTCAAATGTCCATAGATAATTTGGAATTGGCCAAGTTGTTTTTAACGGCTGTTTTTGGCGGATCGCTTCTCGCAGAATTCAGCGGATACATCTGGCATCGCTGGGCGGCTCATTTGGGGATTCTGCGTTTTTTGCCGAATGATTTTTTGCGACGGCGGCATTTCGACCACCACGAAAGCCCCGATAAATATCCGTCGCAGGAAAATCTCCGAAGCTCGGTCTATCGGGACTCATGCGAGAATACGTTTTATTTTTTAGCGTCTATAATCGTGCCGGTTGTTGGATTTTTGGTTTTGATAGGTTTTATGTCATTGAAATACGGGATCGCTCTTATTCTCGGGGCGGGAATATACGGGATTGTTCTTCAAACTACGCTTCATACTTTGTATCATTTGGAAGATTCGGTTTTGAAGAAAATTAGAATTTTTCAAACAGAACGGGCGTGGAAATTATTTGTCTGGCTTAGGGATTGCCATGATGTTCACCATTTGGTTCGCGGGAATTATTTTATTTTTAATCCTCTCCCCGACATTATTTTTCGAACTTTGAGGACAAAAAAGAGTGTTTCTGGTAAAGAAGAAATAAAACAGGATCTATTTCCTAATTTTAGAAAGGAACTGGCCGGTTCATGCGGAGATCCGGTTTTCAAAAGAAAAAAGACTCTTGCCGATTAACGTCGGCTTTTTATTTTTTTAAAACCAAGGCAGGCGGGCGGTTTTTGATCTTGATTTTTAACTTTTTTTTGTTAATATTTTATATATGACTATCAGTTGGTTCGGCCATAGCTGTTTCAGGATAGAGGCAAAAGAAGGAAATATTCTCACCGATCCTTTTTCTAAAGATATCGGACTTAAGCCTCCCAAAATCAAAGATGATTTGGTTTTGGTCAGTCATAATCACTACGATCATAATAATATCGGAGATGCTCCCGATGGGATTTTTATCATTAAAAATCCGGGTGAGTATGAAAAAAACGGCGTTGCCGTTTTGGGTATACATTCATACCATGATAAATCTGAAGGAAAAGAAAGTGGACCCAATACCATATATATAATAAGAGCAGAAGACATGACGATATGTCATTTAGGGGATCTTGGACAGGAAAAACTAACCGAGAAACAAGTTCAAGACATAGGCGATGTTGATATTCTGATGATTCCGGTTGGCGGAAATTATACAATTGATTATAAAGAGGCTTTGGAGGTTGTAAGTCAGATTGAACCAAAAATAGTTATCCCAATGCATTATAAAGTAAAGAACCTTAATATAGATATTGATGGAGTTGATAAATTCGTAAAAGGACTCGGTCTTACGCCGGAGAAGGTGGACAAACTCAAAATTATAAAAAAGAGTCTGCCGAATGAAGAAGTGAAATTAATTTTATTTGCATCGCAGGATGAATGATCGCTTACGGAGGAAAAAGTTTATAAATTTTAAAAACATGAACATTCTCAAAAATATACAAGAACAACCAAGGCATATCCGGGAAATAATGTTCAGTCTTTGTGTTATTATCACCGTTTCTCTTGTCGGAATAGTCTGGTTTAATGATTTTCAGTCAGATATGTATGCTTTATTGAATCCCGAAGAAGTCCAGCAGGAAAGATTTCTCGCAGAAAACAAAACCGATTCCTTATTCGGTTTCGTCGGACAAACTTTAGGAGACATAGGCTCGATCTGGACTGATTTTTGGGGTTCAGTCAGTTCAGGCGGCGGAATGATAGAATTTGACTCCGCTTTGGAAAAAAGTGAAATTCAAAACAGTCCGGGGGACAAAGTGTATTTATTACCGCTTTCAGAACAAAAATAGCAAACAACCTGTTGGCAACAAATTTATTGCCGACGGTTGTCGTTCAAATTGGCTACAAACATAAAACCAAGAGAAATAACTGAAGAGGTTCAGCAGTCATATTTGGAATACGCCATGAGCGTTATCGTTTCGCGCGCTCTTCCCGATGTTCGAGACGGATTAAAACCGGTTCATCGCCGGATTCTTTATGCCATGCAGGAAATGGGATTGCGTCCGGGCGCAAAATTTCAAAAATCAGCCAAAGTTGTCGGATATGCCATGGGTAATTATCATCCTCACGGCGATTCCGCCATTTATGATTCTTTGGCGCGCATGGCTCAGGATTTCTCTCTCCGGTATCCTTTGGTTCAGGGACAGGGTAATTTCGGATCTATTGACGGAGATTCTCCTGCCGCAATGAGATACACAGAAGCGCGCCTTTCTTCAATATCTGAACAACTTCTGGCTGACATAGACAAAAATACGGTAAACTTTCGAGATAATTATGACGGTTCTCATCAGGAGCCGGTTGTTTTGCCGACACGGATCCCCAATCTTTTGATAAACGGTTCAATGGGCATTGCTGTTGGCATGGCAACTAATATACCTCCTCATAATCTTGGCGAGATTTTGGATGCGATGGTTCATCTGATAGACAATAAAGATGCCGAATTAAAAGACCTCCTCCAATTCGTTAAAGGTCCCGATTTTCCGACCGGAGGAATTATATACAACGAAAAAGACATTATTAACGCTTATGCCACCGGCCGAGGCCCTCTTTTGATGCGAGGCCAGGCTGAAATAATTGAAAACAAGAAAGGTTTTCAGATAATAATCAGAGAGATACCGTATCAGGTCAATAAGGCGGAATTAATAAAACACATCGCCGATCTCGTTTTGGGCAAAGAAAAAAAGATTGACGGAATCAAAGATGTCCGGGATGAATCCGATAAAGATGGCATGAGGATTGCCATTGATCTTAAACAGGATGCGTTTCCCAAGAAAGTTCTAAACCAGCTTTTTAAATATACCGAGCTTCAAAAAGCCTTCCATTTTAATATGCTCTCTTTGGTTGATGGTATTCAGCCCCATATTCTTGGTTTAAAGGCGATGTTGGAAAAGTTTGTTGACCATAGGCGGGAAGTTGTAGTAAGGAGAACTCGATTTGATTTGCAAAAAGCCAAAGACAGGGCTCATATTCTTGAAGGACTGAAAAAAGCTCTTGATCATATTGATGAGATAATCGCCATAATTAAAAAATCCGAGTCTAAAGAAGATGCTTTTAACAATTTAATAAAGAAGTTCAAATTTTCTGACAAGCAGGCCGCCGCTATCTTGGAAATGAGATTGCAGGCATTGGCCGGATTGGAAAGAAAAAAAATCAACGATGAACTTAAAGAAAAACTTGATCTCATCGCTTATTTGGAAGCTCTTTTGGCCAGTCCTAAAAAAATTCTCGGAGTCGTAAAAGATGAATTTAAAGAGATAAGAGAAAAATATAATGATGAAAGAAGAACTAAGGTTGTAAAATCAGCTTTAAGAGAAATGGGAGAAGAAGAGTTGATGCCGGAAGAGGACTCTCTTTTTATGATAACAAGAAGCGGTTATCTGAAAAGAATGCCCCCCGAAGATTTAAGGGCCCAAAAACGCGGAGGAAAAGGTCTTATCGGCATGGCCACAAAAGAGGAAGATGTCGTGTCCCAATTCTTTTTGGCTAATACTCATGACAGTTTGTTGTTTTTCACTAATTCCGGAAAAGTCTTTCAGACAAAAGGGTATGATGTTCCGGAATCTTCACGCCAATCAAAAGGAAAAGCTATAGCTAATTTTCTTCAAATTTCATCTTCCGATTTTATTACTGCGGTAATACCGATCCCGAAGGACAAAAAAAGCAGCAGGTATCTTTTCATGGCTACCGCCAATGGAATAATAAAAAAAGTTGACATTGATTCGTTTTCGAATGTTCGAAGTAACGGCCTGGCGGCAATCAAGCTTAAAAATGATGACGAGCTTCGCTGGGTGCTTACAACTTCCGGAGATGATCAGATTATTTTGGTAACTTCAGGCGGAATTTCTATAAGATTTAAAGAAAAAGATGTCCGTCCGATGGGCAGGGGCGCTTCAGGAGTGATTGGGGTAAGAATAGGGAAAGGTGAAAAGTTGGTGGGAGCTGATGTTATTCCGGCTGGAGTAGAAAAAGGGCTCAAACTTCTTGTGGTTATGGAAAATGGTTACGGTAAGAGAACAGACATGAAAGCTTACAAGACTCAATCAAGGGGAGGTAAGGGGATTATGACGGCAAAATTAACTCCTAAAACAGGAAAACTTGTTTCCGCTCATATTGCTTCTGAAGAAAATATGGAACTCATCGCGGTTTCAAAAAAGGGCCAGGTTATCAGAACTTCAATAGGCAGTGTTTCGGTATCCGGCAGAGCAACTCAAGGCGTCAGGATAATGCGTTTGGATTCCGGCGACGGTCTGGCTTCAGTTGTTATAGTTTAGTGCTTTGATTTTGGGGATAACTCTTTTTTTTTGCGTGGTAAAATTTATTTATGGATTCAATGATAACTTCAAATTCAGTCGTAAAGGGGACCGGAGGTTTTTTACAACCCGAGAAAATTGTTAATGAATTCGGAATAATGAACGGAATGTCAATTGCAGACTTTGGTTCAGGGGCGGGTTATTTTACAATTATTCTTGGCCGAATGATCGGTGAAAGCGGTAAAGTTTACGCACTTGACGTTCAGGAAACGGCTCTTGATAGCGTAAGAATAAAAGCAAAAGCGTCCGGTGTGGAAAATATTGAAACCGTAAGAGCTGATTTAGAAGTCGCAAGAAGTTCTGGACTTGCGGATGATTCTCAAGATATGGCTTTGATGGCTAATATACTGTTTCAGTCCGATAAAAAATCGGAAATAATCCGAGAAGCCAAAAGGATTTTAAAAAGTTCGGGCCGTTTGATTTTAATTGATTGGAAACTTGGAACCGGAGGGTTTGGTCCGCCCGATGAAAGAAGAACGGATGAAGCTTCTATGAGAAATCTTGCTGAAAAAGAGGGTTTTATTTTTGAAAAATCGATTGATGCCGGCCAATTTCATTACGGGATAAGTTTTAAAAAATAATGAATACAAACCGCCTGTTTTATGTTTTGATCGGAGTAGTTGTCTTTGTCGTTTTTTTGACGGTAGTTATTGTTTTAAGAAATATCGGCGGAGGAAAAGTTCAGGAATCAACCCTTCAATTTTGGGGAGTTTTTGATGATAGAAATGTTTTTGATCCTATAATCAGGGATTTTCAAGCGCAGAATCCTAGTATTAGAATCGTTTATCGAGAGTTTAATTTTGAGGATTATGAAAGGTCTTTGGTGGACGCTTTAGCCGCCGGGACCGGACCGGATATTTTTATGTTCCATAATTCATGGTTGCCTAAACATGGAGGGAAAATATCGCCAATGCCGAATGAATTTTCCGGAAATGAGCCGGCTATGACCTTGAGAGAGTTTCAAGATCAGTTTGTTGATGTTGCCGTTCAGGATCTTGTTTTTGAAAACAGAATCTATGCTTTGCCTCTTTATGTTGATACTCTTGCTCTTTATTACAATAAAGACATTTTAAACAGCGTTGGCATAACCAGACCGGCTCAAACTTGGGAAGAGTTTAATTCTAATGTTGAAACCATAACCCAACTTGATGGCAGTAGTAACATTATTCAATCCGCCGCGGCGATAGGCACAGCTAAAAATATAAATCGGTCCATTGATATTCTTTCAGCCCTTTTTCTTCAAAGCGGAGTCAGAATGACCGATGACGAAAATGTTAGCGCAACATTTTCCAGATCAATAAATAATGCGGCGGCAGGAGAAATAGCTTTAAGGTATTATACTGATTTTGCAAATCCGGCGATAAGAACTTATACATGGAATGATGCCCAGCACTACTCCATAGATGCTTTTGCAGAAGGCAGGACAGCGATGATGTTTAACTATTCCCATCAAATTTCTTTGTTAAAGGCAAAATCAGCACGGCTTAATTTCGACATTGCTCCCATGCCTCAAGTTTCTTTAGGCGATGTTAAAAACCATGCGAATTATTGGGCGGTGGCCGTATCTAACCGTTCTCAATTTTCCGACAATGCCTGGAGATTTTTAACCCACTTAACTTCCAAGGATGGAGCTTCCAGTTATCTGAATTCGTCATTAAGGCCGGCTGCGCGAAGGGATTTGATCGAGCTACAAAGAAACGATCCTGATTTAGGAGTATTTGCTGTGCAGTCATTATCCGCTCGTTCATGGTTTCAGATAGACAACATTGCCATCGAGTCAATTTTTGCCGACATGATAGAAGATGTTAATTTTGGAAGATCGACAATCAGAGAAGCTCTTCAAAACGCGGAAGCAAGAGTGAATGTTCTGATGCAAAGGGGTAGATAGTTGAAACTAAAATTTTGTATTCAAACATGAAAATCAGTAAAAAAATAATAATCCTGCTTACTCTTGTTTTTGTCCTTTTTCCTCTTTTTGCGGATGCGGTGAGTTGGCTTCCGATAGTTCCTTGCGGGACGTCTTCTAATCCTCAAGAGTGCACGCGTTGTGATTTGTTTAAGCTTTTTAAAAATATAATTGATTTTCTTCTTTACGGATTCATGCCTCCGGTGGCGGCGATACTTTTTGTTTGGGGTGGTTTTTTGATTTTGATGGGTGGGGCCAGTCCCGGAAATATATCAAGAGGCAAGTCTATTTTTTGGAATACATTTTTGGGGGTTCTCATTATGTTGTCTTCTTGGCTGATAACAAACACAATAATTAAAAGTTTGGCAGATGAGAGTATCACAAATCCAAATGTTCCTTGGTATCAATTTGAATGTAAGGAAACTGTGAGAAGTGGAGAGCAACCACCCATAGTATCCAATCCTCCTGAAGATGGCGGAGACGAAGGGATTTGTTCGTTTGGCGGAATTAATCTTTGCCAGCCAAGACAAATGTCCTGTGGGGCGTCGAAGTGCGACCAATATGTTTCAGCCATAAATCAGTATGCCGGCAGAACCGGAGTGGCCAACGGAGCTAATTTTTTGAAAGCCATAATGATAAAAGAGTCGGCCTGCAATGCTGAGGCTGACAGCGGTCATGCCAAAGGGATAATGCAATTAAAACCCTCTACCGCTAATATTTACAAAAATAGGTGCGGAGTTTCCGGAGACACAACCGCGCAGTGGTTGAAAGATAATCCTGAATTGAGCATCTGCATCGCCGCTGAATATATTAAATCTTTGTCAGGAACTTCTTGCGGAAACACGCCGAGAAATATCGCCGCTGGATATAATGGGGGAGCGGCCGGCGCCTGCGGGAATAGTGTTGATTGCGCCGGAGAAACAAGTTGTGACGGGAGTCCGGTAAAAAGATGGGAATGTTTATATGATGATTCCGAACATAATGTCTGCAATACCGGTTATGATGAAACAAGGGACTATGCGACCAAGGTTATTTATTGTTATAATAATCCTGGGTTTTGATGAAATTTTCAATTTTTAAAATTAAATTTTCAAAATTTTTGCCGGTATTAATTATCGGGCTTTTGTTTTTGCCTGTTTTTGTTTCTGCTGATCATGGAGTGGATGATTTTTCTTATCTATTTCATCTTTATTACGATAATGGTCAGCTTTTTGCCGATCGGGATTTTGAGTTTGCTTATGATGTTGTTCCTGAAACATTTGTTCCTGAAACTGTAAACACCCAGTTTCCTTTCAAGGGAGAAATAATAACTTTTAGCAATCAAGTTGCCGGCACTTTTATGTTTGACCCTCGTCGAGGTGACCCCGGTTTTTTAAAAGGTCAGATATCGGTCAAAGCTCCTTATGCACCTAATGGAGAAAAGGTTGTTTTTTATGATGCGCAAGGTAAACAACTGTTGATCGTATTTGTTTTAGAAAGCTCGTTTTGCAATGAAAACGGGGTTTGTGATGTTGATAACGGTGAAGATCAAAATACATGCTCCGCTGATTGCAAAGGAATAACACCCGTGTCGCCGATAGGCAACGATTCTGTTGAAAACGAACAGAACGGAATATCGTTAGCTATTGTTTATGTTTTAATTGGGGCGGGTCTTTTAGGCGGATGGTTCGGCTGGAAGCGATGGAAAAATAAAAAAGAAAATCAAATCAAACAATTTTCTCCAGTTGATTTGCCACCGCAACAACCTTTAAACTGATGTTGATAAAAAAAATAAAATTATTTTTGACGCCGTTGGTAATTCTTTCGGGATTTTTTGGATTTGTTTTTTACAGTAATGCCGCAACCGTAAATCACTTTGATATTAATCCGAAAACAATTTCGAAAATAATTCCAGGCGAACCTGTTCCTTCTCTTCAATACGAATTTGTAATTACTTCTTCTGAAGATGAAATTCAAAACGAATGCGGAGGTTTTTTTAGTGCAGGAAAAAATCTTTACTGGGAGATAGCGAGATCAGCCGGTTCTGGACCGGGACCGGCCGCAAGAGGAAGTATCGTCGCATCGGATTTTTTGCTTAATAACGGGTCAATACCTAAAACAGGTTCTTTTAATTCTGGGATAACGGCTAATACAACATCTATAAATTATCAACTCTTGATCGGCTGTGGAGCTCCTGACGAATTCGGACCAACCGGAATCACCAAAAGATTAGCCGCCTCCGCCCCAATTACGGTAAATATAACAGGTCAACAGACGGGAACAGTAGCTATCAGTAACTTTGATGCAAATCCGAAAAATGTTCAACCTGGGAGCACAAATGATTTTAATTTTTCATTTGATATTACGGCCAAACAATCCGATGTTGAAAATACGTGCAGTGATAAAAAAATAGTCTGGAGGATGTATAGATTTCCGGCTGATGGAGGTGATGTTTTTGAAAATCCGATAAAATCCGGCGCTATCACGAGCACAGAATTCGGGAGTGGAAAAACAATACCTCAAAATTTTTCCCAATCAATTGTTGCCCTGAACAAGGATTTTATATTCAAGGTCAGATTGTCTTGTAATGTTTCGTTTGGATCCGATACACTTGCTACTTCTAACGCTGTTTTGATTCAATCGGGTGGCGCAGGTCCGAATTGCGGAAATCCCGGTCAGCCTGAATGTGAAAAACCAAAAGTAGAAGATCGGACAATCTTTTTTTCAATCCCCAATCCATTAAAAGGCGGAGCCGATGATTTGAGCGGATTGATAAAAATTATCGCCCAGTGGATTTTTAACCTTGCTATCCCTATTGCTGTTATCATGATTATTTATTCGGGAGTTCTTTTCTTAACTGCTCAAGGCAATTCTCAACAAGTAACCAAAGCTAAAGATGTGTTAAAATGGGCGGTAGTGGGTCTTGCCATAATTCTTATTGGTTCCGGGTTTGTTACTTTAATTAAGAGTATTTTAGAACTTGGC
>Ga0210057_1006906_pt1 | contig 13980 bp, 6 predicted proteins | sample CryGeyCG2114_010_2_FD_183968 | JGI IMG/M metagenome (GOLD analysis project Ga0210057, IMG submission 183968) | Groundwater microbial communities from aquifer - Crystal Geyser CG10_big_fil_rev_8/21/14_0.10 (SPAdes) (version 2) | ecosystem: Environmental > Aquatic > Deep subsurface > Groundwater ... | reverse complement strand
TTTCAACCACTGCCTGAACTAATTGCGCAGAGCCGTTTAATTCTGATACGTAGAACACTGGCGTTATGTTGTACATATTGCTGTTTAAATCACCATTAGCAATGAAATTAAACGCCCAAGTATTATTACCATACGTCACAGCCCTGTCAAACACAGCCCTCTGCTGTGTGCCGTTAAACAATCTTGTGTGTATAATATGGTCGGAGAATATAGTTGCTCCTGACAATTGATTGTTTATTCCAACATCTATCGCTGTTCTGGCTCCAGACTCTGTTGTATTATCCAATATTGTCACGCTTTGCGAACATACTCTTGAGCTATTCGTTGTTGAATTTACTGTCGCAACACAAGCCATCCACTGATCGCCAACCTTTGTTTCCTTTCCAACTATTGTGCTTGTTTGGTTAACATAAATTGCATATATCTGTTCTGATGTCAGGCTTCTATTCCATACTATTACGTCGTCTATTGTTCCGTTGAATGATAATGCGTTGTTTGATGTATATCCTATATTGAATGGAACTACGCTATTTACTCCAATATTGTTTCCTATTAAGTCTGCATCTCTTAATATTCCATCAACATATAACATTTGGTGTGTTCCGTTGAACACCCCTGTTACAAAATACCATTGTCCAACAACAGGGTCGTCGCCGAATGTTGAGCTTACAATGTCATTTGTTGTGTTTCTTGTTTGGAAATTAAAATTAGTTGTGGTCATTACTAATCTATATCCTGAATTTGCCGCCATCTTGTCAAACACAGTCAATATTGATGCGGAAAAAGCGTCTAATTTTGCCCAAGCGGTTATCGTGAATGGTGTTGTTTCATTAAAATCAAATAAAGGATTGTTTGGCGTTTGGTTTATTCTATTTCCATTCGTTCCGTCGAAGTGATATGCTCCAAAGCCATCATATCCTCCAGTGGCATTCCATGTCACTCCTACAAGTGTGGCATTATTGTTGAACCCTGAATAATCTTTCGTAAATGTTGTGTTTGAGCCACCTTCAAACGGCATATTCAATAATTGTATTGATTTGTTGTTCAGGAACCAGTTTGTTATGTTCTTTGTCGGTACCGACTGTGTTTCTGCTCCAACAAATCCTGCAGATAAATCTAATGAATCATCATATACATATCCGTTGGTTGAATTTGTGTATACTGTAGTTATTGTTACATTTGTGCCTGAAATTATAAAATCTGCATTTACAGCGACAGAAAGCGCTAATAGACTAAATAACGCCCACATCGCAGTTTTTATCAAATTCATCTTTATACCTCTTGTTTAGTCGAATTTATGTAATTTCTCACTTGAGCTGTTATTTGCGTTGTATTGGCTAAGGTCACATCTAACACATTGAGTGTTATTCCCATAGCCGTTAAATTTGTTGAAGGATCATTTCCAGTAATATAATTGAATGCCCATCTTTGATTTAGATACTTCACGAATACATCAAATCTATCTCTCTTTTGAGTCCCATTAGCATACCTTGCGGATATTTTGGTATCATTTATTCTTAAACCAGAAGGCAATTCTAAAATTATCGCATCATGAATCGCTTGTCGGGCTTCCGACTCTGTCGCCAAATTCACTGAAGATTCGGTCGCTCCAAAAGTATAAACTGGATAAGGATACTTCATCCTGCCAATTAACATATAGTTCAAAATATTCCCAGAGTCATATGAGTGAACTTCAGCATAACTAATATTATAATTGGCATATGTATTGTTATTTCCTTCACAAGATAAACCAATATCCCCTGGAGTTCCAGTTAATATTTTTTGCACTAATGTTGTTGAATTCACAAATGCAGTTCTAATCCATTGATACTCAGCTACAGCAGCTCCGATGTTGCATAATGATGAGTCTTGGCCAGATTTTGCCATTAACACTCTATTAGAATTCACATTTCTTTGATTATTATATCCTGCATGCGCAGGATCATCACCTGTACTTCCTGCAGCATTCGCCATTCCAAAGTTTATCTGGTCGCTAATTCCCTTGCCTAATGATTGAAAGAATGCATCTTTCTCTAAAAATGGCTGTGTATAGTTAATACTTCTTCTTGCACCATTCCAAGTTCCTCCAGTTGTCGTAAATGCACCTCCCGAACAAGTGAAACTACCCCCAGTTGTGGTCCAGTCATTTATTCCATTTCCTGTTTGGCAATCTTCAAATAAAGGGAACGTTGTTCTTCCATTGCTTACATTGTCTGGAATTCCTCCTGTGAAATTCCATAACATACTCATTTGAGATAAGTTCTCTGTTCTAGTCATTACCCAAATAGTGCTATTTAAAACAGCAGTTTGTTTCCAATCTTGAATCCAATGAGATAGCCTTCCTTCTGTTTGATTCTGGCAATTACCCTCATAAAATCTTAAGTCTAATCCATTTGCATCTGCTTCAGCATAATTGTTAAAATTTGTGCTGTTAAGTATGATTTCGTGCGTCGAATTCGGCAATATATACACATTAGATAAATTTATTGTTATGCACCTGTTAAAGCTCGTATTGACAAACGGGTGAAACTCATCGTTCGTTATTGTATCTTGAATTGCCACTCTCGCATCAAACCTGCCGTATTTCTCGCCATCTCTGGAATAAGGAATATCATATTCAATCTTCAAATGAGTCAAAGAATCCTCATTATCATACTTTTGTATGCTCATTGTCTTCGAATTAGCTTCAGCCTTTGCTGTCTGATACTGAGGGCTAGTCGAAATATCGCTCCATTCATACCCAGTAACATTTATTGCATTAACTATATTTGAGCATTCTTTCACCTGTATTGTCTGAGTTCCATTTTCTTTTGTTTCTATTACTTGAGTATTATTTATGCAATTTACAATAATATTGGCAATTTCTTTTTGTATAGGAGTTATTTCAGATATTTGCAGATTCTTTATTTGAGATAAATCAATAGATGACGTGTCTATTAGCGCCTTTGGATTGAAGCTTTTGTCTATATTATTGTTGTTTTGAACAGCAACATAATATTTTTGGTGCTCAACATCACCATACACCTCGCTCCAGTAGACGCTTACCCCATTATGTTCTTCAACATCCTGCACCTTCCAGCAGTTATTGTCTGGAGAGCATACTTGCACGAGATTTTCTGCATAAATCGGGATCGCTAATAAGATTGCGATAACCAACATTGCAATCATTAGTTTTTTCATTTTTCCCCTATACATTAATTATTGCTGAACTTGTTGTTGAATTTGTTATTGATGATGCAACAACTGTTCTTGGCGAATCATCTGAATAATTATACTGAACATACACAGTTTCAACATCATCAGTCAATACATCTACCGCATTATCGCTACCAATTACTCCTTGACCAGTATCTATCTGCCAATCTACCCTAGTATCTGAATTCCAAGTATTATTCATTATGAATTCAAATATTCTTGACGGAGCTGATGTAAGGTTTAGCAGATTTTGCGTCAAAATGTCCGGGAATAAATCACTTAATGTTGCTGTCTTTGTTGCTCCAGTCTCATCTGTCGCATTAAACGATATTTGATGAGCTCCAGGGTTTACGTTCTCCTGAATCATAATTATTTCAATAGTACCATTAGGAATCACAATATTAGAATTGCCATTTATGATAATATCCTCATGGTAAAACTTCCAAGTTGCATTTATGTCTGACAATGCTGTTCTCGTGTTATTAATAACTGCCTCAAACACCATTGGATAAGTGTAATTTGCAGATAATCTTGTGAAATTATCAATATTTAAGTCTGCCCCAATAACAGTCACAGATATGTTCTTAGAATTATTTATTATCCCCGTCGCATTTGCAAGTATTAACTTTATTCCGGATTGATTATATGATTGTTGCACTATAATAGTCATAGTTTGCGACGGACTTAAATTCTCACTTACGGTTGAATAATATACTCCTTGCCCTGTTTCAAAGTTCCATCCTGCTGTTTGTATGCTGTTGTTGTCGTTCGTTATGGTTGCCCTGAATGTTCTATTAAGCCCATCGCTGCTTATTTGCTCAAGAGTTTTAACTTTCAATATTATTGTATCGACCAATTGCAATGACTGATTAATTTCATTTATTACTATGTTAGAGTATGTGTTTGCCGATGTATTGAATCCTAAATTATAATTCCCAAATTCCGAATTATTAATTTGCGTTATTACAGTTATTGAATCTCCCGAACGCATATTTTCTGCCAGAGAGCTGTTAATTATTGATTGCCGAGTATCCATACTCCACGATATGTTTCCCGCTCCAGCTCCTGTGTTAGTTATTTCTGCATAAATAACTGCAGTTGTTCCTTTTTGATTTACTATTGTGAAGTTATCGATTGCCCCATTCGATGGCCCATCTTGAGCTATGTTGTTTGATTCATTATTTTCATCAACTACATTGTCAAAATCCGCGACTGCTGTAAATGTATTTAGTTCTGTGGTGCTATTAACTATATCTGTAAAGTTTGCGCTTTCATTCGGATTTAAAGTTGTTATTGTATGGTTTAATGACATTGATACATTATCAAACAAATCTAAGAATACGTTTATTGCAGGCACAGAACCAATATTTGTTACGTTTGTTATCACAGTTGTTTTACTTTGTACTCTATCCCAAATTGATATTATTGATATGTTTAAGTCAGGTCTTGGCGGAGCTTTAAACTGACTGAAGGAATATTGTGCTGTTGTGTAAGCTTCATCCAGACTATCAGTGGCATTTCCATTCAAAATTAATCTGTAATTATTCAACACATAAGGACCATCAATTTTCGATGCGTACAATGTTGTTCCATTAATTCTTATGTTAACTGTTGAATTTCCAACACCCAAAGTTTGAGTTTGATTAATAAACACAACATTATTTGAGAACAAATCATTTAAGTCTGCCTGCAATGTATAATCGCCTGCTGTTTTTATGACTGCGCTCGCATTTATTTCCAAAAAGTCAGTTGTATTGTCATAATCAGTGTCAATTGACGCATCTATAAATGAACGAACATAACTACTCTGCGAAAAATCCTCATAATTATAATAGCTAGTTATTTGATTTGCAGTCAAACTTTTCCCATTTATCACAACTGCTGTTATGTTAAATGTTCCATTATAGTGAGTGGACTGAATTGTTGAATTAGTTATATTAAACTGTATAGTTTGCGGTCCTGTTTTCAAATTTAACTCTTTTGTTTCACTTATTGTCTTATTATTGTATTCAAATATCGGCGTTACGTTTGCAGTAAAGTTTATGCTATTGTTTAGTGTTATTGTTAACATTAATTGACCCTGCAAAGAATCTGAAACACTTGTCAATGTAGTTCCCTTGTCATAAACGCCATAAGCGCTTGTTGTTTTTAATGACGAACGATATACTAAACTTCCATCTGACTTCAATAACTCAACTGTATAATTCCATTGAGTTTGTGTTAATTGTGCTGTTGTCATATTGACTATGGCAGACGGGCTTCCTGATGTTATTGATTTGTTAATGGAATTAGCAATTAATCCGTTATCAGTCAATGAAACTATTGTTGTGTAATCTCCCTGTGTTAATGCGTCTGTCGTTATTGTGAATTGCAAAGTGTCGTTTATTCCATCTATATTAATATCCGCCATACTATCTGCAAATTCCGTCACATTTATAGTGCCGTCATAATAGCTATAATCATAAGAATCCGCAAGTTCGCTTACTGTCATTCCTTTCACGATTAAAGTGCTTGATATTAGCATCGCTCCAATAAATACGATAATCAAATATCTTTGCAATCCCCCCATAATTTTCAAACCTGAACACTTTGTTTGCGACTTGTTATAAATAACTTGGTGACCACTCTGGAGTTTATCTAAATTATTAAAAGCAAGACAGGCAGAAACTTAAATTATGGGGTGGAAGTGGAAATTAGTATTAGTTCTATTCTTATTTTCATCTCTTGCATTAATATCTTCTTTTGTTTATTCCGATACAATAATACTATCACCTCTACAGGATAATGATGTAAATATAGTCAGTAATAATCAACAAACAACTGACAATGGAATTATTGTGTTATCTCCAATATCTCCAAATGTTGAGAAGAAAGAAACCAAACAGAAAACTCCCAATAGCACACCACCACAAAATACCCAATCTGCAAACGCAGTTCAAAAGTCTATAATATTAACACCATCAGCTCCTGAAACAAGCAATTCTGAAGTTTCTCAACAGCAAAATATTGCAACTTCATCAACAAACGAAATCAAACTCTCTCCAGCAAAAGTCTGGAAACGAAGCGACTTTGAAAATAAGGCAACAAAACTAACTTTGGACAAATTAGATACAGCTGACGATAATAAAGTTGAGAAATGGATTGTAAATGAAGATGGCAAATTTGTAAAAAGAGAATTAAAAGTTAAAGATGCAAGAGATTTATTGTCAACATCCGACATTGAAGTTGACCAGCCTACTGAATTAACAGGCGACACGATAAATTGGAATGTTCAGACAACTAATGCGCCTAATGTCTGGAATTTATCAAAAGGTGGCGGAATAAAAGTAGCAATTCTTGATTCCGGAATTGCTAATCATACTGATTTAACAATCGCAGGTAAAACGAGTGTGATAAACAGCAGTGATGACGATATTCTCGGACATGGAACAGGTGTAGCAGGCGTTTTGTCAGCAATACTCAACAATGACGGAATAGCTGGAGTTGCACCTGAAGTCTCATTATACTCGGTCAAAATCACAGATTCACCAACAGGAAGCGTCAGCGACGCAATCAACGGGTTGCAGTGGGCAATTGACAATAATATGAGCATTGTTGTAATGAGCTTTGGATTTTTAGATTATTCGCAATTCTTCAAAAGCAAAGCAGTTGAAGCATACAACCACAATATCTTGCTTATTGCAGCTGCAGGAAATAACCAAAACATACTTTATCCTGCGAAATATGATGAAGTAATCGCAGTCGGAGGAATTAACGACCAAAACCAAACATACGGCGCAACAGGAACAGAACTAGAATTAGTCGCACCAGCAGTCAGCATCAACACAACAGGACTAAGCAATACTTACCAAATATCAACAGGCACGAGTCTATCAGCTCCTGCAGTAGCGGGAATTGCAAGTTTATACTGGGCACATAACACAACGCTCACAAATACAGAACTAAGAGGCATCCTCCAAAACAGCGCAAAAGATCTTGGAGCGCCTAGCAAAGACAGCACATATGGATATGGGGAAGTTTATGCGGATTTAACTAATATGAATGTAACAATTGTCAATCCATCATATAATTATACAATTTATCAAGTTGTGAATTATAAAACTGAAAATCAAACTCGAGTATTTTGGACGTCTGGAAATGGAAGCTGGCAGGATGTTACTTTTTCTGAAGGACTTTATTTTATTGAAACATCTCAACCGCAGAAATTTTATCTTAATGTAAGTAATAATGGAACTTTCATATTATTAAATGGGTTGCATATGGAGAATGATTATTATTCACTTATAGGAACTAATTATGATTCTTATGCGATATGGGGGCAATCTACAGGAATACTGATGGAATTCGATCCATCATCTCAGAGTTTGCAAGATTTCGGGGTTGTTTGTTGGTCTCCCGATGCCACATTCACAGACCATCATGGGTATTGTTTTGGACGAAATACAGGAAATTTAACTAAATTTCTAAATGACTGCCCGGACTCTTCATACTGCGAATTTGCATCATGCACAGTGCAATCCGATCCCACTGTTTGGTATGTCCCATCAACTGCAATTACAAAAAATTTTCATTATGTTAGTTTGCTGGCATGGAATCGAACATCTATTAATAATGCGTGCGATAGTAAAGTGCAAATAGATTCGGGAGATCATTTTAAGTATGAACAATATGCAAATACAAGTTGTTTCGATTCGACAGGGTATACGCAAGGATTTAAAGATTTTAATAGCAGTCCTGATTACTTAAGTAACGGAGCTTGTTCTGGATCTACGCCCTTATGCAATGGAAGCATACAAACCTCTAGTTCAACTACAGATCCTAGTCCGTGTGTAGCTTCTCCTCCGCAATCTCAAACTCTGCTTAATGCCACTCTAAATACTATCGCATTCGACCGTGATGGTGAAGCGATGGGTGACAATTACGTTTACGTAAATGACATCTTTAAAGGCAAAACTGACAACAATACCGGTCAATTCAGTACATCCCTACAAAACATCGAGTCTAATATATTGCAGAATGTTTCTGTGTATTGTTATAATAATCAATCCAAGCTTTGTGGTTCTAATCAAACATTCTTTTCAAGTAATGGCCAAAGTAAAAGCTTATTGTTTGACTGCACAATCTGCAAAAACAACAAAAATATGTACTTGAAGGCATCAGAAGTTGGTATAGTCGGCAAAACTGTGAGCATTCCTGTTCATATTGATAATGTTCAGCAGGGTGGTAGTGCTACCGTAAGCTTTAAGAGGGTGAGTTCTTCTAGTGGTCTTGTGGCAGAGACAATAAATACAACAGTAAACCTGACTCCTTTCACAAAACCAACAGCTAATGTAACTTTTAGCAATGTCGCTGATGGAGATTACATATATATTAACTTAGACCCATCAGATACTGTCAGCGAAAGCCAAAACCCGGATGTTGATAATTTTGTAATAAGGCCATATGTTGTTAATAAACCAAAAGTATATCTCAATATAAAAACGGGAAGTTCTTTTGTTGATCAAAGTATATTTGAATTCTTAACAGCTTATGTTCAAAATGTTAGCGAAGCACAATCAGAAATTCGAATCGGTATTGGTAGCCCACCAACTAATCAATATGTTCGCGATCTGAATGATATTACTTTAAGAGGATATAGAAATTGGGGATACAAAGATATCATTATCGCGGATAATAAACCTGTTGCTTGTGCAGGCGTTACAAAAAGCAAGAATACAGGTCTTGTAGGCAGTTTCGTAAACAACAATAACTATTATGTATTTGCTTATGGAAGCACAATAGAAGGAACAATTGCTTCAGTTAAACGCCTCATTGATGCAAGAAAGGTTTTTCTAAAAAGACATCTTGTTGGAATAAACACATTATACTTACCAAGTTTAAGTGTTTTAGACCAATGCGACACAACTCTCTTAAGCTCAATCGACCTCTTAAAAACCAAAGCCAATAATACGCTACCAAACACAGCACAATATAAATTTGTAACGGACAAATTTTTGAACAATAACAACTACGAACAAACTATCTTGACAGTCAAAACAACAAATGACAACACAACATTAAGATTAAAGCACGCAAACACCGACTTCAGCCTAGGCTATCAGGATGCTGTTTTGAATTCATCACAACCAGTAGTATTAAGCAGAGGCATTCATAATAACTTATTCAGCTGGGATAGCTTTGGTCAACAATTAGCAAGTTCTGGATTTGATACATGGCAGATAGAAATGATGGGAGGACCAACAATTGATGCAGAATGCAATACTTATAATTGTCCTAATTATACCTTTAATGATTTAAAAACTTATTATTGGCCAGCTTTAATTAGTGGAGTACAAAGATATTCAGGTAAGAATAATCTCTCTTATGTCGGCTTTTCGATGGGTTGCACAGCTGCGCTTGGCAGTATGAGTTTATATCAATCGACAGGAAAATCACAAGCAGGATACTTCTTCAACTTCACAACAGGAACATACCAAACAACCAACTTATCAGCAAACGCCATAGATACATTTGTCGGTCTAGCATGTCCTGGAAACTTCCAAACCAGACCATTTTTAACAGACGTTATTTATACATTAGACAAAAATAGTTACCTCACGCAAAGTCTAAGAGATAAAGGAAAAGCCCACGTATCACTAGGAGATATGAAAACTGAGATATATAACAAATTATGGTTCTTAATAATTCATAACCGAGAACTATATCTTAATAGCAGAGATTTATTAAGTCTTTTATTACCAGAAGAAAAACTAAGTGTGAATATCTATAGCGACTTTGTCAACTGGATGGACAACACAACAGGGCCAATTCCTGGAGCTGATGTTAATGTCAATAAATTCATGATGATACAAGGAAACCATAGCCAAAACTCAGACTCAATAGTCCCGAACGCAGACGACAAAGAGATATGTGCAAACATAAACTCAAACAATAAATATTATCTAAATTTCAACGGACTAAGTCACGCATTCCCGTTAATTGCGATATCAGAGAGAGATGAAGTACAGACCGATATTTTAAGGTATTTAAAAAAACAACAACCCATATATGGAAAGACACTTTCACAAAACTATAATTGCGACTAGAGGCTTAATATGAGTACACAAGAACTAAATATGAAAATACTGATATTTTATATATTCTTCACACTCACAATTGCGAACTTATTAACATTTGAACATTTCCTTGGAGGGACTAGAATTGCTGAGAAACATGGCACCATTATATTAATAATGGTTTTTCTAACGGCATTTTTACTAGGTAAAACTTTTATTAGATTATACACGAAGATTATTAATAAAATTATCAAAACTAAACAAGATACACCCACAATAGGCATGGTATGTTCTTTTACTATTAGCGGCATTATATCTACCATTATGATTTATGTGAACATAGTAAATTCAAGCTTAAATTTAGAGGAACGTGTTGAATCGGCTCAATATCTACTTAATTTAAACCATCAATTAACATTTTTATTCTTAATTATATTGTTTATTAATTTACTTATTGTTGATTATATATATTTGGGAAAGAAAAGAGCAGGTAGCATATTAAAGTGGATAATATCAATACTAATAGTTACTTTAGTTTACTATTTTAGTATTTATATCTTACAAAAAATCGTATATGTGCTAAGTTTTATATTTGCAGGATTTAATCCCGGCTAAAAGTTCATAATTACGACTAATAACATAACACTGAGAAGGAAACTTGCAAATAGAGACTTTAATTTACTGGCTTATGATGCACCCTTCTATACATAATAATGCTTGAAGCTATCAGAATTAAACCCAATATCATTATCACTGCTTTCCCAGTTGAACCTTGCATAAATAAGCTTTCTGGAGGCAATTCCAACAATTGTGATGAAACATTCTGACTTGCATTATATTTTGCCAAGACTGCATTAACTTCGAGCGTGATGCTGTCTGGAGCGATATTAACTAGCTTTGTTGTGTTTGTGACATTTGCTTCAATAATAATGTCTTTGCATAACGGCTTTGTCTCAAATGCTCTTTTCTTAACCTCATCAAGCCAAAGATTGATATTTGTGCCAAATGTGCCGTCGGAGATGTCCGCGTAGGATTGCATATTCTGCCAATCTGCTGATTCTCCGCTAAAATCAGATACTCGTGCGACTAAAAAAGGAGATATTTTGATTCCTTTTGTGCTTGCTAATTTCGCGGATTCTATAGCGTAATTCCTGTCCTGATTAGCTCCGTCACTGAATAAGAAAATTTCACTAGACCCCTCTATTCCACTTAGCATAGCTATTGCACTATTAATCCCAATAGCAACTTTTGTATGCTGACCAACTGTACTTACCTCATTTTTAATGTGCTGTATAACATTAATAAAGTCAGGTTTGCTATTCTGATTTAATTCTACTAGAGGCATTATAACTTTTGCACTCGCGGCGAATATGACAATTCCTGTATTTGAGTTATAAGGTAGAGTGTTTACTAACATTTCAGCATATTCTTCGTAAGTATCTAAAGCGGTTGGCGAATTTGATTTTAACGATCCTGTAACGCTCCCAGAAACATCAATCAATATAACAAAATTCTTTTGGTTTGTTGTTGTGCAGTTTGCTGAGTTGTCTGCAAGAACTACGTTTAATGATAATAATGCAACAATGAATATAATGATGTACGCTGTTACTTTCATTTTCCCGCTCTTAAAATTATTGCCACTCCAAGCAATGTAATTAAACTGCCAATAATACCGCCAACAACCAATCCTGTTGTTTGGCTGCTGCCCGATGAATTTGCGTCAACTACTGAAGCTCCTGTCAATGAATTGCCTGCTTCTGCCGGCGTATTCTGCGAAATAGGAGTTTCTGGTTGAATTTCCGTGCTGATTTGAGTATTTGGAATTGGCTGAATTACAGCGTTATTATTTTGAGTTGATGTTGAAGAACTAGATGACGAACTTCTTGAAGATGATGAACTTCCACTGCCGCCAGAACCGCTTGAAAATGACGAGCCACTCGAGCCAGAACTCGGACTGCTGACAGGCTCACTTGTAACTGGCTGAGAATTTGACAAAGCCAAAGTGCCAGTATATTCAGACGCAATAACTCCTGGAATCAAAAACAAAATAACCAATAAAGCAAGATATTTCATTTTACACACCTGCTAAAGAACGGATTCCAAATGAAGTCGAATATGCGCCCGTAGATGATGAACGAGGAACTCTTACCAAAACATTAAAAGTTGTCTGTATTCCCTCATCAGAACTTTCATCTGTCACTATGAACGAATCTGAATTATTGTAATCGTGGCTTGAACCAACTCTGTATTGAACTCCATTATAAACAACAAAAGTATTTCCAGATGTTGAGATTGTATTTCCTGAAACATCTCTCCAGTCGTCAAGCCATAAAGTAAGATTAGACTCGTTTGCAGGCAGAGAAATATTGAATTTGTAATTAATACCATCCTGCAAATTATTATTTGCGACATTGCTTCCAACAGAAGTTATTGAACGAATACTAATAGGACTTGCTGTAATGTTTGCGTTTAAATCGCCTGGAGGAACTGTGTTATTAACAACACCTGCAATCACAGGACTTGCAGTAACATACACCTGAACACCTCTTTGACTCAAAGGATATTCAATTGTCAACTCTTCTGGCGTGTTTGTTGTCAGAGGGTCGAACAATTCGTAGAATGCCCCATACTTATCCAATGCCTGTGCGATTTCTGGCTCTGAAGTTAAGAACTTCAAGTCTCCACCTTGGACACCGAATCCGGGAGTGCCTTTAATGCCATTTCTATTAATGCCGAGCGCATTACCTTGCCTATACTCAAATGGAATGCCTGTAAACACATTAAGCCCAGATTCATCATACTGCTTCGAAAGAGTACTAATGGAAATGTTCACATTTTGACTTGAATAATCATCACCAAATATTGGCGGAGTTGCTGCAGAAACATCAAATGTTCCGAGAGCAATCAATGCCCCGCCTTCAGTTGCAATAACTGCAGAACCCTCGCGTCTCACACCATCACCGTTTAAATCTATCGATAAATTTGCTTGATTTGTTGTTGGATTTGCTGTAACCTGAACTTGGTATGTTATACCACCAACGATTAATTGAGTGTTATTTTCTATCGCATCATAACTTATCTGCTTTGTTCCAGTTGCCAAATCAGTGAAAGTCAAGACACTGCTTGTTGTATCAATCCACTCGTATTTTAAAACGCGAGTAAATGCAGTATTATCTGTCTGCGATGAAGTAAATTGCGGGAATTGAGCAGGAATTGCTGTATTGCCAGACGATTTTATAGACACATTTAGATTTGAACTTCCAGAAGGCAATCCTGAATTACCCCCATTAATATCTTGAATTCCACTTCCAGAAACGTCTGACAAAATGAAGTAATCATTCAATCTAATCGGGAATGCATCAGTGTCGTGCCCTTCAAACCAAACCAAATTTCTGTGTTTCCCAGATGTAAACTCCCCATATCTCAAGCCTTGAACAGAAGTATCTCTTGCTGTCAAGAATGGAACCACATAGTTCAAACCTTCCTGATTTGTAAATTGTAATTTATATTCATCTCGTCCAATTGGATTGAACTTGATTGTTGTAACCCCAGTATCGATCAAACCTTCGTATCTGATGTCCCAATTTGGAGCAAGCATTTCCTCTGGTTGAGTTAAAAACTCTCTGACACCATGGCCGGAAAGAACATAAATATCCGAATCCGCTTTTAACCTATATGTAATTGAGTTTAAGACGGCAGTTTTTGCATTCGCGTCAACTGTTCCTTTGAT
>Ga0210057_1006905_pt1 | contig 13980 bp, 14 predicted proteins | sample CryGeyCG2114_010_2_FD_183968 | JGI IMG/M metagenome (GOLD analysis project Ga0210057, IMG submission 183968) | Groundwater microbial communities from aquifer - Crystal Geyser CG10_big_fil_rev_8/21/14_0.10 (SPAdes) (version 2) | ecosystem: Environmental > Aquatic > Deep subsurface > Groundwater ... | reverse complement strand
AAAAATTTGTGATAATTCATTAAATGGTGTTTTGGATGAACTTTTTCAGCACGAGATAATACTACATTTATTAAGTAATAACTAAGATTATGGAGTTTCAATAAATATTTTAGTAATATATTATAAATTCTTTTCATATATTTTCATCTCGTCTTCCAAAATTTTTTTAAAACTAAATTCCTTTAATATGGTCTTTCTGGCGTTATTTTTCATCTTTTTCTGTAAGTTTTTGTTTTTTAAAACTTCTATTATTGCTTTTTTTAAAGATTCTGCATCAGTATTGCAAAGATAACCATTTTCTTTATGATTAATTATTTCTTTTATTCCTTCAACATTAGTTCCGATCACAGATAAACCACAACTCATGGCTTCAAGTAATACTTTAGGATTTCCTTCAAAATAAGAAGGCAAAATAAATAAGTCGTGTTTGTTTAACTCTTTAGGCAAATCTTTATTCTCAATGTTTCCTTTAAAAATGACTTTTAATTTATTTTGTTTAACAATTGTTTTCAATTCTTCTTCTTGATGTCCTGACCCGAATATTGTTAAAGTCACATTTAAACTATCTATCGCTTTTAGTAGGTTAAATAAATTCTTTTGTTGTGTAAATCTTCCCACAAAACACAAAGAATTTTCAATTTTTTTCAATTTGAAAGGCTTAAATAAGTCTGTATCAATATAGTTGGGGATTACTCGTATTTTGTTTTCATCTATTTTGTATCTGCGTACAACATAATCTTTATCTTTTTCAGTTGTGAGTATTATTTTATCTGCCGATTTGTAAGTAGTATATTCTAAAATAACTGCGAAAAGTTGCACTAGCGCTGATTTTTTCATTTTTTTAAGAAATGTTGATAATTGGTACCCTTGCCTAATAACGAGTTTTTTTTTATATAAAAATTTAGAAATCGTTGCCGCAATCGAGCCGTGCATTTGATAAGATCTTAAAATATCTACTTTTTTCAGTTCTTTTCTGTAAATCAATGAAATTAATAACTCGTACAGCTTATTCGGAATATTGATTTTTTTTGGAAATATTTTAACACCGTTCAAAAATTTTTCATATTTTTTATCATTTTTACCGTACGTAAAAAATTTCACGCTAAAATTTTTTTTTTGTAATTCTTCAAAAAGAAGCATTTCTCGAGAAAACAAACCCGTTTTTTCAAATAATTCAAGCGAGACTCCTCCTTGAAAAAAAACCGCTAGAGCTATCTTTTTAGTATTCATAATGGCTCTGAATATGATAACTTTTATAAATTTCTTGTTATTATACTATTTGATGATTTCAGATAAAGATATAATTGTTTTCTCTTCTATAGATTGGGATTTTAATTGGCAGATTCATCAAGAATTGTCTTCCTTCCTTGCAAAAAATAATAGAGTGCTGTTTATAGAAAATACAGGATTGCGTAACCCTCAAATCATTGATGCGCACAGATTTAGAACAAGATTTCATAATTGGTGGGCTAGTTTCAAAGGGTTTAAACAGATTGCAAACAATTTATTTGTATTTTCTCCATTAATATTGCCGTTTCCACATTCAAAAATTGCAGGTTGGTTAAACAAAAATCTTGTTTTCCCAAAATTGTCAGAGTGGGGGAAATTAACAAAATTCAATACAGATATAGTGATAGTGTTCTTACCTTCAAAGCTCACACTTGAGTTGATCAAATTATTACAACCTAAACTTGTTGTTTATTACTGTCTTGCAGACTTTTATGCTTTAAGCGGAAATCCTCAACAAACCAAATCTGTAGAAACAGAATTAGTTAATGTTTCGGATGTCTTGTTTGTTCAGACAAAAAATTTTTTATCTAACTGGCCTAAACACGAAAATTCTTATGTTGTGCCGATATGTGCAAAAGTAGATAATTTTGATATTAATGCAAGTCCATCCCCCGAATTGAATAATTTGAAACGACCCATAATCGGGCATGTTGGAGGAATACAATCTCATACGGATTTAGAACTCATAAAATACATTGCTCTTAATTGTGAAGGAACTTTTGTACAAGTCGGACCAGCTCAAACAAACATAAACTCTTTAAAAAAAATTCCCAACTTCAAATTCTTAGACACACAACCCTATGACAAACTTTCAAATTTTATGAAATGCTTTGATGTTGGCCTTATTTTGTATAAACTGAACGAGTACTCTAAAACTGTTTATCCTGCGAAAATGAACGAATATCTCGCAATGGGTTTGCCCGTTGTTTCAACACCGCTTCCAGAAGTTGTAGAGTTCAGTAAAAAATACGGAGTAATTAATATCGCCAAAAATAAAGAAGATTTTGTTAAAACCATAAAAGAAGTAATTTTGAAAGACTCGGAAGAAAAAAAGCAAAAAAGGATTGAAGTTGCAAAACAAAACGATTGGACAAATAAAATTCAAGAAATATCGCAGATAATTCAAAAAACTTATGAAAACAAAAAACCAGAAAATAAGTGGAATCAATTAGTAAAAAAATATCACAAAGAAAAATTCAAATTATTCATACTAACAATAACTAGTTTACTATTATTTTTCTCAATCTTTTACACTCCTTTAATGTGGACTATTGCAAGTCCGTTAACAATTAACGATTCTTTACAACCTTCTGATGCGATAATAGTTTTCGGAGGTGGATTGGGAGAAAGAGTGAATTCTGATGAAAGTTTCCGAGAAAAACTGGCACATGCAATAGAGTTATATGAACTTGGTAACGCAGAAAATATTTTGTTCTCTTCAAATTACCAGTACTATTTTAGTGAAGCAGAAATAATGAAAAACTTGGCAGTTAGTGCAGGAATTCCTGAAAAAAATATTATCTTAGATAAGACAGGTACAAGTACTTATGAAAATATACAATCAATAAAAAAAATTGCAGAAAAAAATAATTGGAGTAGAATAATTATTGTAAGCTCTTCCTACCACATTAAAAGGGCTGTGTCTACAATGAAAAAATTATCTCCAGAAACAGAAGTGTTAGCTTCACCCGCAAAAACAAGATTTTACCAAAAACCAAGCAAAGGAATAAAACTTGAACAAATTAAAGGAATACTGTACGAGTATGCTGCGTTGGGATATTATTGGTGGAAAGGGTATGTGTAAAAAATGAAAAAAGAACTTTTAGATTTTATATGTTGTCCCATTTGCAAACAAGACTTAACACTAAGTGTTGAATCAAAAAATTTTGAAGAAATAATATCAGGCAACCTTAATTGTGAAACTTGCAAACAAGAATGGCGCATAGAAAGAGGAATTCCTTATTTTTTACCAATAAAAAATATTAATAAAGAGCAGGTTGTTTCAGAAACATCCAAAAAGTATAGTTATATTTGGAAAAAAAACAATACAGTGCATAGAAAAACAACACGGCATATTGAACGAGTTGAAAAACATTTTGGTGAAAATTGTTTCAATAAAAAAACTGGTTTGGATGCGGGTTCGGGAAATGGAGAAGATACTGCATATTTAGCAAAAAAATATCCACATCTTAATTTGTTAAGTTTGGACGTTAGCGAAGGAGTGTATGAAACTTATGCGCGTTGTAAAAATTTTTCAAATGTGCACGTAATTAGAGGTTCTGTTTTGAATTTACCAATAAAAGATGAATGTTTAGAATTTGTTTATTCATATGGTGTTTTACACCACACTACAGCTCCTTTTAAAGGTTTTAAAGAATTTTCAAGGGCTCTGAAATATGATGGACAGTGTTTTTTGTATTTATATGAAGATCATAAAGATAACTTAATAAAATTTTTACCGCTAAAAATAATTTCACTATTGAGAAATATTTCCACTAAGGTGCCTGAAAAATTATTATACTTTATTTGCGTAATTTTTTCACCGATAATTGTCATATTTTTTTCATGGCCTGCTATTTTGTTGCGCCAATTTAAATTTTCAAAAAGTTTTTCCGAAAAAATACCTTTCAATTTTAGTACAGGACTATTTTCTTTGAGGGCTGACCTTTATGATAGATTTAGCGCACCAAGAGAATTTAGATTCTCAAAAGAAACAATTATTGATTGGTATGAAAAAGAAAATTTTGAAAATATTACTGTTGATAAATTTAAAGACATTGCAGGATGGATGAGCAAGGGTGAAAAATAATTTAAAACAATGTTTGTGCTTACATTGTAACGTAAGCGGGAGTTATTGAACTCAAAAAAAATTATTTCTTTTTTCTGGCAGGTTTATCCCAATAAGCAGATTTACAATTTGGGCATAAGATAGGATATTCTTTTTTTCTTGGTATCCACTCATGGTTACACCTTTCACATTTATAACCCTTAACTTCTATTTTTATTTCTGCCATATCTAAATATAGAGATTTATTCTTTATAAAACTTACTTTTTAAAGTATTAACTATATAGTTGCCACTTAACTAACGAAACATTTATATAGTTTAACTTACTTATATAATTGGTGATTAGTTAAGTAAACATAAAGAGGGCTTTACGCCCTCTAGATTCCAAATCGGCTACCAACCAAAATGAAATCCAAAGATATAATCCAGCAGAAGTATAAAAATGTAATCTGTCTTAAATGTAATTCTAACCAAACTAAAAAAGATGGTAAAAGAAAAACGCAGAACAGAGGAAAAATCCAAAGATACAGATGTAATGAATGTAACTTCAGATTTGTTATTAATGATGGTTTTTACAGAATGAGAAGTCACGAGAATAAAATAACTGCTGGAATTGACTTATATTACAAAGGTGTTTCATTAAGAAAGGTGCAAGAACATTTCCAAGCTTTTTATCCTCACAACTCAAGCCATATGTCAGTTTATAGATGGATTGTAAAATATGCTACAATGGTCAGCAATTTAATTGATAATATTCCAATAAAATGTGAAAAAGAAATGCAAAGCGATGAAATGGAATATTACAGAAGAAAAAGTAAATATCAGAAAGGTAAAGAGCAGAATTGGTTTGTTGATACTTTTGATGTAGAAACTAAATTTATGGTAACAGGTGAATATATGAGAAGTAGAACTAATGAGAATTTAATTAAAGTTATGAAAAGGGCAAAGTTTAAGGTTGGAGAACAGGTTGAGATTGTGACGACAGATGGGTTAAGAGGTTACCCAAGAGTTTTAAGAAAAGCTTTCAGTTTACAATCCCCTTATCATGCCTCTTCAAGAACTAAGAGCAAGATAATCCATAATGTTGTAATAGCAGATGAAAGAGGATTTAACTATCCCATTGAAAGGCTACATAATACAATCAGAGAAAGAACAAAAGTCATGAGAGGTTTTCATGGTTGTATAGAATCTGCTCATGCAATAATGTAGGGTCTAGAAATTAACTATAACTTTAATAGAAAACATATGTCTTTAGGTAAAAAGACTCCTGCAGAAGTTGCTATACCTCAATTAGAATTAGGAGTTAATAAGTGGCTGGATTTGATTAAGTTGAGTAAGGTTTAATTTCACTTAATTACTGGAAGATACTTGAATACTCTTACATCATAAAAGGTTATGAAAAAGTGATCTTTGATTATCCTTCCATATTCCCTATTAATTTCTTCTAAAAAATTTATATATTCTGCTTCACTTTTTAAGTGAAGTTCTATTTCAAAATCTTGTCCATTTATGTAATGGTCTGTATAGATGACATTACTTTTAGAAGCAAGCCAAGATTTAAGACTATTAATGTCTTTTTCTGAATAGTTTTTAAGAGAGATATGGAGTTTATAATACAAATAACCCAATTTTTCTGCATCTAGAAAAAGTCTATATCCTAAAATGATATTATTTTTTTCAAGGTTTTTTATTTTCTTTTTTATAGTATTTATACTCAATTTCAATTTCTGTGCTAAATCAACTATCCCTATAAAAGCATCCTTTGTAAGAAGTCGCATTAATTCTTCATCTTTACCATCTATCGTATATTCGCTTCTTGCATTAATATTCAAAATAGTAGGAGAGAAATTCTTCCTCACATCTCCTAATAAATAATCTTTTGGATAATGATAAATTTGTGTTAATAGAGATATTTCACTTTCTTCTATGATACTATTAAAATTTAGAAAAAGATTTCTTCGAAATTTTTCGAACTCTCTTATTTCTTTTGTCATAAACACAATATCAACATCCCACTTACCAAGAACTCTACTAAACCACATAATGTCCTCATTTTTCTCTATAAAAGAAAAGAACTCTTTTTGCTGCATTTCAGTATAGTTGCTAAGTTTAAAGAAAATTCTAAAACTATAATACCCAATCATAGTATTATTAATCTCAGCGAACGCTCCTTTGATTATACCTTGTTCTTTCAACCTGTTTATTCTATAAAGTGCAACATTTCTCCCTATATGCAGTCTTTTAGCTAATGATGCAATACTTTGTCTAGCATCTCTATCTAAAAAATACAATAATTTCCTATCTAAAACGTCTAATTCCATATTTTTACATAAGTATCACTAATATATAAATATATTGATTGTTTGTTCAATAAAGTAATGATAGATTTTATTAATCTGTCATAACATACCATTAGTATGAAACAAAACAAAAAATTCGCTTTAGAAGTAGGAAAATATCCTGAAATTTATAAGAGATATTTGGAAAAAGAGATTTTATTAGTTAAAACCTTCATTCAAGGAAAGAAACTTGTTCTTGACGTTGGATGTGGAACAGGTAGAGTTATCCCTTACTTAGCCCCACTTGTAAAAAAATACATTGGTATAGATGTTGATAAAGATTGCCTTAAAGAAGCAGCAAGATATAAGAAAAAATATGAAAATGTAGACATACAAGAGCTTGACGCTAACAGATTAAGCAAATCATTTTCTAAAAATAAATTTGATGTAACTATCTGCTTATGGAGTACAATCGGTTGTGTGCAGTATCCGGAAAAAGTTATGAAACAAATTTTCGAAGTAACTAAAGATAGTTGTTTATTTAGTGTTATGGCTAAAGAGACTTTAGAGACTCGTAAAAAATATTACGAAAGGTTAGGAATTGATTATACAATTGATTTAAAATCAGAAACATTTTATTCTCCGGTTTGGGGGGAGAGCAGGGCTTATTCTCCTGAAGAAATTGCTTCTTTATGTAAAAAGGCAGGATTCCACATTGATAAAATTTCGTTAGTTGAAAATTTAGCTTATATTGTAATTGCTAAAAAAGGAGAAAAAGATGCAAAACATTAGAAGATATTTTACAAGAGAAGGTTGGAAGCAGGATTTTGAAGAAACAGCTAACCATGTAAAAACAGGATTAGAGACTATTGTTGAAACAGCAAAAATTCCATATAATCTGTATAGGGATAATAAATATGTAAATCTAAATGCAAATGTTCTTGCTGCCGCATATCCGAGTATTCAAGCAGCTACCTTGGCGTCTTCTGCAATGGAGAACGCGGAATATTCTAATGGAGCAATTTCATGTGGGGCTGCTGCTGTTGATTGGGCAGCCTATATTCCAATCCATATGGGATTACACTATCTTTCAAAAAGGAATCATTTTAGAGATGAGAAAGGTAAACTAAATAAAAAAGATTTCTGGAAAGATATTGGCAGAGTATATCTAACTCAAATTCCTTCTATTGCTTTGTTTTATATAATGGCAGCACCATTGCATTATGGCTTAATGAAAGCAGGGTTTGAGGCAGACGATGCGAACCTTCTTTCCTATTGGGGAACTCTTCTAGCTACTAGAACTTTGCACACATACAATTATTGGAAACTACAAAAATCGTCTAGAGAAAAAGAAGTATAACTCCCTTTAACGTTACAATGTAGTTTGTGCTGAAAGTTTAAAAACAAAACATAATGAACATCTTCTTATGCATTATAAATCTGATGAAGATTTTTTATTGCCTTTATAGATCTTTACACAGTAAATTATTTAAATAACGCATGAATTATGTTGTTAAAAAATAAAAAATGAGCTTAATTACTGGTGAACGGTGTCACGTATTATTTTCTTTGGACTGAGGTAGTTAAAAATGACTGAACTAAACTTACTTGAAAAATATCCTAAAACGAAAAGGAATGTTGAATTGAGATGTGAAGAAAAAACTGAAGAGGATAGAGCGATAGCGAGACAATTTAGCAAAGAATTTTTTGATGGAGATAGAAAACAAGGGTATGGTGGTTTTTATTACAATTCTAAATTCTGGGCTGGTGTTGTTGAAGATATGATCAAATATTACCATTTAAAAGAAGGAAGTAAATTGCTGGATGTTGGTTGTGCAAAAGGATTTATGTTGTATGATTTTAAACAAGCGCTTCCCGAATTGGATGTGTGCGGGATTGATATTTCAGAATACGCCATTAAAAATGCCAAAGAGGAAGTTAAAGATTTTGTTTCTGTTGGCGACGCAAGAGATTTAAGCAGGTATAAAACCAAAGAATTCGATTTGGTTGTTTCAATAAATACAGTTCATAATCTTGAATTGAGTGAATGCAAAAAGGCGTTGCAGGAAATAGAACGTATTGGCAAAAACTCATTTATAACTGTTGATTCTTGGAGAACAGAAGAAGAAGAAAAACGCATGAAATCTTGGAATTTAACTGCGCTAACATTTATGCATGTTGATGATTGGAAGAAATTATTTGAAGAAGTGGTATTTAAAGGAGATTATTACTGGTTCATACCTTAAAATGAAAACCAAAGCAGCAGTATTGTACCAACTCGGAAAGCCTCTGATTGTTGAAGATTTGGAAATTCCTGAATTACAAGAAGGACAAGTTCTTGTGGAAATGTTATATTCAGGATTGTGCCATTCACAAATTAACGAAATTGATGGTATGAAAGGCGAAGACAACTTTTTACCGCATTTATTAGGTCACGAAGGATCTGGAATTGTGAGAGAAATTGGGGCAGGGGTTAATAAAGTAAAAGAAGGAGATTATGTTGTTTTATCCTGGATTAAAGGTTCAGGAAAGGAAGTTTCCAATTCTAAATATCAAAAAAACACGATAAATTCTGGAGCAATAACAACTTTCAACACTTATTCAGTAATATCTGAAAACAGATTATTCAAAATACCTGTAGAAATCCCTTCAAAAATTGCTGCATTGCTTGGATGCGCAATACCTACTGGTGCGGGAATAGTAAAAAATGAAGTCAAGTTGAACAAAGAAGATGCAATAGCAATTTTTGGAGTTGGAGGAATTGGCTCATGTGCGTTACTATATGCAAGTTCACGAGGTGCCAGCAAAATAATTGCAATAGATATAAATGATTATAAGCTTGATTTTGCTAAAAAAATAGGTGCAACACACACAATTAACTGTTTAAAAGAAAATCTTGCAGAAAAAGTAAAATTAATAACTGAAAATGAAGGGGTTGATTTTGCCATAGAATCCTCAGGTGTTAAAACTGCAATGGAAACTGCAATAGATGTAATAAAAAATTCAGGTACTGTAATTATTGCAGGAAATTTAAAAAAAGGAGAAAAAATAGCAATAGACCCTTTTGAATTAATAAAAGGTAAAAAAATAATAGGTACTTGGGGCGGTGCAACAAATCCTGACAAAGATATACCCCACTACTCTGAAAAGTATCTTGAAGGAAAGTTGCCTCTTGAAGAATTAATCACGAAAATTTATTCTTTAGAACAAATAAATGATGCAGTTCAAGATTTAAAAGAGGGTAAAATAATTCGCGGATTGATAAAACTAAAATAAAAAGAGGTTAATAAAATTTAAATATGACTGCTAAGATTAATAAGTGGTTTAAAATGGAAAATACGTCAGAATATATTGATTATATTAAAAATAAATTTAGCTTTTCTCAAATTGAGGAATCTCTAAATCGACTGGCAGATTTAGAAGTCTTAGTCGTGGGGGACACAATAATAGATAAATATACGTATGTACAACAAAAAGGGAGAGCCATAAAAGATCCCATTTTATCAGTAGAATACAAAAATGAAGAAACTTATGCAGGAGGAATTCTTGCTGTTGCAAATCACGTAAGTAGTTTTGTGAACAAAGTGAAAGTAGTAACGCTTATAGGTGATGAAGATTCTATGTTAGATTTAATTAAAAGCTCTCTTAAAAATAATATTGAACTCAAATATTTTGTTAAAGAAAATGCACCAACAACTATCAAGCAAAGAATGATTGATTTTTACCGATCAAACAAATTGTTCAAAATAGAATATATTAACGATTCACCCATCACTAAGCACTTGAGTGAAGAAATAACCCGCCACTTAATTGAAACAAACCCCCAACATAATTTAATTCTTGTAGGTGATTACGGGCATGGATTTATTAATCAAGATATTAGAAGAACACTTGAGGATGAATCAAAATTTTTGTCAATAAATGTTCAATCAAATAGCTCCAACATGGGCTACAACTATTTTACTCTTTATAAAAAATTTGATTTCTTAACTGTAAACGAATCTGAACTTAGATTGCCTTTATCAATGAGATTTGAAAGTATTGAAGATGTTATAGACGCAGCATACACTAAATTGGATGTTGGCAATTTCTTGGTTACGAGGGGTAAAAAAGGTTGTGTTCTAGTCAAAGATGGAAAGTGCTTTTCTTCTCCAATCATAACTAGTTCTGTAAAAGATACTGTTGGTTCTGGTGATGCAGTTTTTGCAATTTCATCTTTATGTATTAATGCAAATTTGAATAATGAACTAATTCCTTTTTTAGCTAATTGCACAGGAGGAATTGCAACAAATATTGTTGGCAATAAAGAAAGTGTAACTAAAGAAAACTTGTTGGATTTTGTGAAAAAGGTGTATGATAATGGATTGGAATGATTACAAAGCACAAGTTAAAAAGGGATTGGATCTTTTTGAGTTTGATGAAGAAATTTTGGATGTATTGAGAAATTCTTCGAAGAATGATCAAAAAATTTTTGTTGCAGGAAACGGAGGAAGTGCAGCAATAGCAATGCATTATGTTTGCGATTTCTCCAAGGGGGCTAATAAGGATTGGTCTGAAAATTTTGAAAGATATAAAGCGATATGTCTTTCGAGCAATATCAGTTACATGACTGCAATATCTAATGATGAACATTATGAGGGAGTTTTCAAGCAACAATTAATTAATTTAGCATCTATTGATGATATCTTAGTTTTAATATCCTCTTCGGGGAATAGTCCCAATATTATTAGTGCTGCAGAATATGGAAAAGAAAAAGGACTTATTGTTGTTGGAATATCTGGATTCGATGGAGGCAAGTTAAAAGAAATCTGTGATTATTCTGCGCATATTAATTATAATTCATATCAAATTTGTGAAGATATACACCAGATTTTTGGTCATTTCTTAACTGAATACTTGAACAGTCAAAACTAAATATTTTCCACTTCATGTATTAAAGTTTTGTAGTCTTTTTCGTTAACATCAATAAAATGGGCTTTTAATTTTTTTGCAAGTAAGAAATCTTCAGATCTGTCGCCAAAAACAATTACGTGATCAAACTCTTGAAATTTCGCATTAATTTCAAGTAAACCATCAACGACCATATCAATATTTGGCTTTCTTTTTGTTTTATCTGCGATATATTTAGGATCTACATTTAATTCGGGATACGAACTGGCATATGTTGAATCGACGTAAGGGCAATACTGCCAAGAATTTATTTTAACACCGAGTTTATTAAGCTCCGAGTCAACGTGTTTATTTATTTTTTCCACTCGTTTGCAATCAAAAAATCTTCTAGCCACTCCTGCTTGATTTGAAACAACAATTTTAGTTGTGTTATACTTAGTTTGAAGATGCGAAATCAAACTAACAACATCTTTATTAAGCACCAATTCTTGAAGCCAATTATTACTTTTTCCGGGAAAATCATTATTTTTTATCAAAGTTCCATCCCTATCAATAACCAGCAACAAATTCTTATAATTGATTTCTTTTTTGATATATTTGATTATTTTAGTTGTGGACATAGGAGGTTCAGTTGTGTATTTCATTTCTCCGCCCGCTTTTTTTATTGCTTCTCTTTCAGCAGTTATTCCGGGAGTGTTTTTACTAATAAAATCAGGACCTTTAATGTAAAAAGAAGGCTTTAATAAATTAATAACTTCAGTTCCTTTCTCAAAATCCGTCACGACAACGTAATCAACAGGCTTAATATTCGCAGTCATATAAGCTCTTAACTGATCAGTGTAAATTGGTCTTCCAGTTCCTTTTCTACTAACAACATACTTGTCAGAAGTGATTGAAACAAACAATAAATCGCATAATTCTTTAGCGCACTCGAAATGTTTAACGTGTCCCGGATGCGTTAAATCAAACCCTCCATGGCACAAACCCACTTTTTTACCTTCCGACTTAAATTCTTTGATTAAACTAACTGCAGTTTCCAAATCAACAATGTTTTTTGACTTGTACAAATCTAAATTTTCTACATCAATCATTTTCAAAAAGGACCCATAAAATCTTTATCAGGTACATCTAGAGGAACAGTTCTTTTTTCTTCCTCAAGAAGTATTAATTTTTCTAATTTTTCTGTATTTCCCCCTAAAACATCTATAACCTTTCTAGCGACATCAGTATATCTATTATAAAAATATTTTGTTAATGCAGGTGTTGAAGGAGAATACAAATCAGGCAGAGTTAATCTAGCAGGATTATTCATTAATTTTATACCGCGGTCTTCCACAATTCGAGTTATTACTTCAGATGCGAAACCGCAATTTTTCCATCCTAAATCTACCACTAAAAGATTATTTGTTTTATTGACAGAATCTTTAAGATGTGTGTAATCTAAAGGGTTTGTAGTTCTTAAATCAACAATCTCAGGATTAATTCCTACTTGGCGCAACAAATCAACCGCTTTCAAAGATTCATTAACCATATATGAAATTGAAGCGATAGTTATATCACTTCCTTCTTTTGCAGTTCTTGATTTACCTATTGGAACACGGTAATACTCGTTAGGTACTTCGCCAAAAGTATTATGCAACCATCGATGATCAATATAAATCACAGGGTTATTGTCTTCAATGCTGGAGATCAGTAATCCTTTAGCATCATACGGTGTTGAAGGCATTACAACTTTCAATCCGGGAATATGCGAAAAAAGAGCGTGCAAGTTTTGTGAATGCTGAGGTCCCTGCCCCCAACCTTTACCGATAGTCATCTTAATAACTAAAGGGACACTTTGAAGACTTCCAAACATGTAATGCCATTTTGCAGCACTATTTATTATCTGATCCATACTTAACAAACTAAAATCAACTCTTTGATGTGTTAATACTGGTCTCAACCCGTTTATTGCAGCACCAACACAAACACCTGTAAAACAATTCTCTGAAAGAGGCAAATCCATAACTCGTTCAGAACCATACTTTTCTTTTAAACCTAATGTTGTTCCAAAAATTCCTTTAGGATCAGGAACGCCTTCACCCATAACAATAACTGAATCATACTTGTTCATACATTGATCAATTGCTTCATTTATTGCTTTTGCATATGTTTTATTCACTATACAACCCCGCATATAACGCTTCTTGCCCGGGAAAAGGGCTACTTTTTGCGAATCTAAACGAGTCATCTATTTTTTGGTTTATTCTTTTTTTTATCTCAAACAACTGTTTTTCACTTAAAACTTTTCTTTCAAGAACCTGTTTTTCTATTTTTTTCAAGGGATCTTTTAATTTCCATTCTTTAAATTCTTCTTGAGTTCTGTAACCTATATCATTATCGTAATTAGGTCCGCAGTGCTCTCTCCAACGGTACGTGGTGAATTCTAAAAATGCAGGACCGCAACTATTTTTCATGTGATTTAAAGCATTTTTTGTTTTATCAAAAACGATTTCTGCATCGTTTCCATCTGCTTTTTCTGAAAAAATATTATGGGCATCAGCTAACTTGTATAATTCTCTTTGCAAAGGTTGACGATCACTTAAAGAAGTATAAACAGAATATAAATTATTTTCACAAATAAACAAAACAGGTAATTTTTTTAATGAAGCAAAATTCGAAGATTCATGAATAACTCCTTCTTCCATCGCACCATCACCAAAAAACACAACAGAAACACCTTTTTCTTTTTTTG
>Ga0210057_1006904_pt1 | contig 13983 bp, 11 predicted proteins | sample CryGeyCG2114_010_2_FD_183968 | JGI IMG/M metagenome (GOLD analysis project Ga0210057, IMG submission 183968) | Groundwater microbial communities from aquifer - Crystal Geyser CG10_big_fil_rev_8/21/14_0.10 (SPAdes) (version 2) | ecosystem: Environmental > Aquatic > Deep subsurface > Groundwater ... | reverse complement strand
CTCGCTTGTGCAATTTCCAATAGCAGCAATCTTGATATTATTAAGAATCCTTGCGTCTAACCCAAGCTCTTTAAGCCTTTTGAAAAAATACTCTACGCCAAAACGGCTCGAGAAAACAATCCAGTCAAACATTTTTATGTTCTTTAAATAACGGTCGAACCCGCTATAATCTTCAAGAGGCTCTATTCTGATAAGCGGGAGGTGAAAATACGTCCCTTTTAAAAAAAACCTTTCGCCGGATAACCCTGTAAACAGGATGCGTCTATTCTTCCTGAGCCAGTTATATCTTTTCTCCAAGCCTGCTGTTTTCCCGATTATAAATATCGCGGGGGCTTTTATCGCATTTTTCTGCACTGTATCAGCAATAGACCCGAGCGCTGCTATGGCTGTTTTCTGATTCACTGCACCTGCGTTTGATACAGCTAAAACTGCCGTAGTTTCTGGTCTGCCGGATCTGATCAATTTCCAGGCTATATCAGATATATCCCCGCTAGACATATAAAGGGCTATTGTGTCCATGCCTGCTATCCTTCTCCAGTCAATCTTAATGCCCTTATCAGGGTTTTCATGGCCTGTTACAAAAACCACATTCGAAGAATAGCGCCTGTCTGTCAAGGGGACGCCTGTAAAAGAAGAGGCTGCGCTTGCAGCAGTTACGCCTGGCACAATTTCAAATTCTATTTTATTCTTTTCCAGCGCCTCTATCTCCTCTGAAATCCTGCTGAAGATAGAGGTATCGCCGTTTTTAAGCCTCGCCACATGCCTTCCATCTTTAGCCATTTTAACCATTAAATCATTTATCTTTTTCTGAGCTTGGCCAGATCTGCCATGGCATGCTTTTTTTCCATACCTTTCGCTTGAGATAATTTCAGCACCTGGCTTAAGGCCTTCTAAAGCCGCCTTATCCACAAGATAATCATGTATAATCACATCTGCCTGCTGTAAGATCTTGAGGCCCCTTACAGTGATCATGTCCGCTCTGCCTGGGCCAGCGCCTATTAAATAAACCTTATGATTTCTCATTTTTTAAGTAAATATCCCTTGCTTTTATCCTGCCAGTTTGCGTCAAAAAAACTTTCTCTATGATATCCTCTAACTTTTTTCTATCTTTTATATCATATTCATCTTTTAAATTGACCAGACAATCCGAATCCCAGAGGATCTTAAAATTCATCGTGTCAATCTCTCCAGGGCTGTGGTGGCTGGCAATTATCCGGCATATTTCTCTGATGGTATCCTGGCCAAATTTCAAATCTTTAAGGATCTTTCTTGCTATCGCAGGGCCTTCTTTTTCCTGAAGCCGGCCATTTGTAGAATGATATTTCCTCTCGCATTCCTTTATGCCGATATCATGCAGGATCGCAGCTGCAATAACTATGTTTCTGTCTCCTTTTTCCTTTTTCAATAATTCCCTGGCATATCCTAACACATTCTGGGCGTGCCTTATGCGCCTTGCATCTGCGCCAAAATATTTCTTCATCCTGTTTAAAATAGCAATGGTTAAGTCTGCCATATTCTTTGACGGGCGTCGAGCGCACTAAATAAATCTATTAAATCTTTTTTATCCTGGCGCGCCACTATTGCAAGACTGCCTTGAAGAGGGCGCGGCTTTAGGATATCAAATGGTATTTTCTGCGTAATCCTATGCGACAGGCCAAGCCTTATCAAGCCGCATGCGGCTATCACAATTCCATCTAAACTAAACCCGATCGGCGATCGGGACAAATATCCCGATCGCCGATCGGGATCCGGTTCTTCGAGCAACCTTAAACGCTCTTCGATATTACCGCGTATATCAACTATCCCAAAATCCTTTCTGTATTTATTTAATTGTTCCTTACGCCTCAAACTGCTTGTACCAATCCTTGCGCCTTCCGGAAGTTTATCTAAAGTCAAACCTGATTTTGAAACCAGGGCATCAAAAGGGTCAATCGGATAGGTTATAGCCGCGATAGTTAAGCCATCTCTTAATTCGTCCGGCAAATCTTTGGCGCTGTGTACGGCAAAATCTATCTCGTTTTTTAAAAGCGCTTTGTCTATTTCCCTCGTGAAAAAATCAGTGCCTTCTATGTCAGATACAGGCGTAACCTTATCTTTATCTCCGTAAGTATCTATACCTATAACCTCCGGCTCTACGCCAGGATAAAACTTCTTTAACACGTCAAAAACCTCTTCAACCTGTTTTAAGGCAAGAGGGCTGGTTCTGGTTCCGACCCTATATATTCTTTGCATAATTTTCCTACCTCTATCCCTATTATTTCCCTTAGTCCTTCTGCCTGCGGGAGCCTCCCTGATACATTTTTTTCAATGACATCCTTTAAATCCTCTAAATAAAATAATTCTACATTCTTTACGCCTCTTACCCGAGGGTCAACATCCCTTGGCAAGGCAAAATCAAGTATAAGGACATCATTGCCGGCTATGCCTTCCAACATCTCTTTTTTTATAATAAAATACGGGCTCCTTGTAGCAGTTATAATTATATCCGCTTTAGCGAGGAAACTTTTCAACTCATTAAACCTCACTGCCCTCGCATTGATCAGGCCGGCCAGGGCCTTTGCTTTTTCAAATGTCCTGTTCGCTATAAGGATTACCTTTGGGCTTTCTTTTTCTAAATGCCTTACGACAAGCTCTGTGACCTTGCCTGTGCCTATAATCAAAATATTCTTGCCTTCTAATCTGCCAAACCTTTCTTTTAAAAAAGACACAACTATGCTTCCTATAGATATATCGCCGGAGAATATCTTATTATCCTGATGGACAGAATCTGCGAAGGATACGGCAGAATCAAAAATCCCTCTCAAAGGCCTGTCTATAAAACCCTCGTTTTCAGATCCTACAAGCGACGCCCTGACCTGTTCTATGATCTGAGCCTCTCCTAAGACTAAAGAATCCAGGCCGCATGCGACTGAAAATAAATGCCTGGCTGCGTCCGCCCCCTTATATATATAAAGGTATGGAGAAAATTTATCGATATCCGCCTCTTGAGACCTGGAGATAAAATCCTTTATTTCCTCTACGGCCTTTTCCGGCTCAGGCGCGCTGGCGTATATCTCGAACCTGTTGCATGTAGAAAGTATAACAGCGCCTTTAAGCGCGCCTCTTTCTTTTAAAAAACCAAGACTGTCCCGTAGACCCTTTTTAGAAAAATATATCCTTTCCCTGAACCAGACAGGGCTGTATTTATGATTTGTGCCTAGTACAATTAAACTCATTGTATCCTCACTTCTTCTTCTCTAATATTTTCTTCTTGTATCTTGAATGCCTTTATGACAGGGTTTTTCTTATCCTCAAGGGAAATGATCGCGTATGAAACCTCGGGATAAAAAGCCAGCTCCACATCATGGGCTGAAGGATATGCCCGGCTCGCCACATGCGAATGATAAATTCCTATCATCTGAATACCTGAATTGCGTATCTCCTTCATAACCTTAAGTTGTTCCTTTGCCTCCATGAAAAACGTGGAAGGGCTCGTATCAGTATTGCTCATTTCATAAACCTTTTCAACCTTCCCGTCCTTGCCTGCCAGTATCCCGCAGGCCTCGTTGGGGAATTCCTTCCTGGCCTGCGCGATTATTTTATCCAGAAATTTCTTTTTCAAGATTAGCATCGGTCATCTCCTTAAAAATATGCTCGACAGAATATACGAGACAGTTATTGCCAATATCGGCGTTAAGGTCCAGACCTTAAATGTCTTCCGGGTTATATGATGATTCAGGGTAACCTTGTGCCCGTTTTTTATACAACTGATGGCAAAAATAGAAAGCGCGTTCAGCTGTACATAGGGAAACGGCGCCCCAAGGCTAGAGGCCAGGATCAATAACGAACCTGTAACCAGGCAGACCAGGTTAGAGGTGATTAACCCCAGAGGCACTACTTCTTTACCAAATGTTTCAATGTTGCGCTTTCCAAAGAAAAGCGCTCCTAAACCAAATAATGGCGCAATTAAAATTAAACCTGTGTTGCCATCCGTGACCTTTGCTCCGACTAACGGGCCAACGGCATTAGCCACATTGTTTGTGCCCACTGCAAATGCGCCGTAACAACTGACCGCGATAGCTAATATTTTAAGTTTTCTTTCATTTGAAAATATTTTTTCGTACAGCCAGAGGTTCCCATGGCGCGGCGGATAAATAATCCTGTACAGGAGAAAGGTTATTATAAACGACGCAACAGGAAAACCTATCCACAAAGGGATAAGCCACAAAAATATCCTGGCCTGAAGATGCTGTAAGTACAAGCCTACGCCTACAACCGCCCCAACAGTAACCATGCTTGTTGATTCTGGTATACCTAAAAAATTTGCCAGCGATAAGCTCAATGTTGCTGAAGCCAGAATTATTATCGCTACATCTACGCTGATTAACGCCCTTGGCAGTATTCCATTGCTTAAGGTTTTAACCACGCCACTGCCAAAGGTAGCTGCTCCAAGGATTACAAATATAGTAAATAAGAGCGCTGCTAGTTTCTTTTTTATCAACCTTCCGCCATATACCGCTGAAAAGGTCGGCGCAATGCCTGACGCGCCCATATTCAGGCTGAAAAAAATCACCGCTAAAATCAAAAGGATATACTTAATCAATTTTTGCTCCTCTAGATCCCTGCGCCCATTATTGTCTTTAAAGGCCTGGTATGTATACCGCATTCACCGCCGCATTTACTAGTACCTATCCAGCGGCCGGCCCGCTCATCCTTTTCATTTGTAATCCTCGTGCATGGCTCACAGCCCAGAGACCTGAAACCCTTGCCATAAAGCTGGTTCACCTTTACGCCATATAAGGCCAGATACTGCCAGACCTCTCTTTCTTTCCATATGAGTATTGGATTTAATTTAATCAGGCCTTTATCCCGCTCCTCAACCTCTTTAAAATCTGTACGGGTCCTGCCTTCTGTGCAGCGTAAACCCGTAACCCAGCATGTGACCTTCATCTCTTCAACAGCCCGTTTGACCGGTTCTACCTTCAATATATCGCAGCACTTATCAGGATTTGTCTCATACAGCCTTTCCGGTATCTCGGAATCATTCTTATAAACCTTGAGCTCCGGGTACTTCTTCACAGTCTCATTCATGAACCTGATAGTCTCCTTGGGCTTAAATCTCGTTGTAACAATAAATCCACGAATCTTAGGGTTTACTTTCTTTGCAAGATCCCATACTGCCACTGAATCCTTTCCAAGGCTATTAGCGACTACCAGACCGTCACTATATTTTCTATAAGCCTCTTCAATAAGGGCCAGCGACCTATCAACCTTCTCCTTAAAATTCAATGTTTCTACCAAAACCTTCAAATCATCTTGAGCATCTAACAAACTCATACTTCCCCCTTTCCCTGTTTAGGTGTATAAATAAAAACTCGCATACCATTTCCTGGTAGTGGGTTGTCCTGCTCCACATCATAGACTTGCAATTTACTATATTATTCCTATCAATTTAGTAGAGTTTAACATAATAACAAAATCCTGTCAAGTATTTTTTAAACTTTTTTTGTCCTATTAGGATTTTAGACAGTAACAGTTTCCTTGCGGGAAAGGCTATCCGCTGGAGTTATTGTCTTAATTATCTGCTGACTAGCTTTCCTTCCGGAAAAAAGCATCCCTGCAAATGTAGGGCCCATACGCGGTATACCAAAAACTGTGGACACCGCCATCCCTATTGCATATAAACCGGGATATATCTCTCCGGTCTTTTCTACAACAAGTTCTTCTGAAGTATTGACATCCATAGGGCCATAAGTCTTCAATTTAAGAAGCTCTCTTCTTTCAAGGCTCTTCGCTACCCAGGCATCATGACCGGTAGCGTCAATTACTACCTTGGACTCTAAGGCAATCGGATCAACACAGGTAATCTGCCTTGGCAAAGCTGAAACCGGCGACCAGTTGATTACTACCCCTTCAACCCGGTTATTACGCAGCACTACATCGTCAAACTTGGTTAAGTTAAGAATTTTTGCTCCGGAATCACAGGTTGCAGAAATAAGTTTTGAGCAGGCAGTGGGTCCATCTGAAATAAATAAGCCCTCTTCTACCTCCTTATAAGGTATCTTTAATTCATCAAGGATATTATTTGCAGGCGCCCTGAAAGTTAAAGTATTCATAAAATAACCTCCGACCCAAAACCCGCCGCCTATATAGTTATTGCTCTCAACTATTAAAGTCTTGAGGCCGGCGTTTGCCAGATCCCGGCCGGCAATGAGTCCGCTGGGGCCTCCGCCTACAACAATAACATCTGAAACAATATAATCCTCAAACCACTTGCTAAACTCACTGACAATTGCCCTGCTTATCTGAGATTCTGTTATCTTCTTAAACATCTTTCTCCTCCCTTTTTTTTAGTAAATCCGGAAAATAACTGCGGAAAAATAAAAAACCCTTATGCCAACCGCATAAGGGTATCAAATCAGGCCTCCTTTCCCTCCGCTGGCATTGTCCAGATCAGGTTATAAGGGTAATCCGCTTACTTCGCGGAACTCTCAGGCCGGTTTATCGACCTCCCCAAAAATTTACATTTTTATAATAACTCCTATAAGAAGTTATGTCAACTCTTTTATATATTGCGCAGGATAGCTATTATTACTTAGTGTATCAGAAAAACCATAGAAATATAGGCTACTGTGGTCGTGATTATACCTACAACCAAACCAATCTTCAGCCAGGGGAAAAAACCTATCTTGACTCCGCGGTTTTTTTCCAAGATATCCATGGCAACTATATTCGCGGTAGAGCCTATGATGGTAATATTGCCACCATAACAAGCGCCGAACAATATCGCCCACCAGAGAGGCTTTACGTTAATGCCCTGGCTAGCCAGGCTCTGGACAATCGGAATATACGTAGCGACTACAACTGTGTTATCAAGCACGCCCGAAAGAAATGAACTCGAGTAAATAAGCACGGCCGATAACAAGTTTGCCTGATTGCCAAACTTGCCTATGAGTCCGCGCGCAATCATATCCGAAACCCCGCTGTATTTCACGACGCCAGCCAGCGCGAAAAGAAACAGAAAAAACAAAACCGATGTCCATTCTACTTCCCGTTCGACATAATGCCGCATCCTGTCGCGGCGGTACAAGAGGGCGATCCCGGCAAACACTATAGGGGTTATCATAAGAAGGCTATTCTCTCCGAGATTGAAAAAAACCTCCATTCTATGATGAAAGAAGATACATGCAAGCATAGCGCCGAATATGCCTATGCTAACCTTGGTCTTTATGTCCGTAGTTATTGTTATAAGCGACATAAAAAAGTTGTCTTCCCTTAACGGTATGAGCTTTTCGGTCATCTTTTTTATGGTTTTTCTATACCACAGTAAAAGTATTATTACTGTTATAATTAAAATTATGAGCGTGGTGGGAGAGGCATGTTTCAGGAAATCTTCAAATGTAAGATTTGCGCGCGCGGCAATCAGGATGCCGACAGGGTTGCCGAGCAATGTCGCCGAAGAGCCTATGTTAGTAGCCAAAATCGAGGCCATGATCAGAGGGGCCGGTTCGACATCGATAAGGTAGCTTATGTCCAGGATTATCTTTGACATTATGATGATGGACGCGACTTCGCCCATCAAACTCGACAACAACCCGGATATGAGCATAAGCAGCACAAATAGCTTTCCTCCGGTTATATTCTTTATCCTCATTATTCGCGTTATGACCCAATAGAAAAAACCTGCGTCATTCAGCATGCCCACCATGATCATCGTGCCGATCAAAAACAGGATGACATCCAGAGACGCGAACTTTATAAGATTCTCGAGGTCTATAGAACGCGTGACAAGCATCAGCCCCGCGCCGAAGAAAACGAAACTAAGACGGAGCTCCCAGAAGAGCAGCACGCCCATGATCGAGATGCAAAAAACGGACGCGACTATCACCTGATGCGACGAAAATCCCACCTTCATTCCGCCAACTGCCACCAGCAGCGCCGCTCCTATAAGAACAAGTACTTTCTTCATTGCTATAACTCCATAAACAGGTACATATTATAAGGCTTTATGAGAAAAAATCTTACTTATGGCATCTTCCTTGGCGTAGCATATTAATTCATCGTTTACCTTAAGAATAACGTCGCCATTCGGGGCCCCGATGAATTGTGTTTTTCTGCCGGCTCTCCGATAAATAGCCAAAATAAGCACTTCTTCCAGTTGCGGCTTTAGGTCTCTGATTGACTTTTCGCAGCAAGGATTATCCTTTTTTACAATAATCTTTGCTATTGCATAGCCTTCTCCCAAACCAAACAACTGCTCGTAATCATAGATACGCAGGGTAGTCCATTTTTCAAGCGCCTTAGTAATGATAATTTTCATTACATTGTAAATATATTTTGAGCGTGCAAATAGAAATATACAGAGAAGCCCTAATAATAATACCTCTCCTCTTGTAATAACGCTCTTGCCTGATTGTCCTACAAAAGCCAACACGAGCGTCGCGATAGCAGTAGTCACTCCCGCGCTGCCCAAAAGAATAAGGACTCTTATGATACGCCTGCGCACAGGATGCGTAACAATAGCCTCGGATTCAACAGTAGTAAAGCCTACTCCCGAGAACGCTGACTGCGCCTGAAAAGACGCTATCTCGGAAGATATTCCGGTAAGCTCTAAAGCGATAGAGCCTATTCTCACTACGATAATTGACAGTACAATGATTATTAATAAGCTGAATAGGGCAATCATTTATTGTCCCTCCCCTCTATACAATAGCGCTTTCCTGATGGGAATCCTTTAAAAAGAGCGCTGAAGTATTAATTTTATCGGAAATCCCCCTCATCAAAGAAGCGTCTAATTCTTTCGATACGCCGAAGATATTTACATCCGCGAAAGGCGCATTAAGCAGCGATTCTTCAAAAGAGCCGCTGATAATCGCAATCTCTGTTTCACTCGACAGCCTCATCAGCTTCTTCAGCTTATTAAGATAACTTAGCGTTTCCTGCTTTTCGCTGTCGTCATTTACAACCTGCACAAGCCTCAATCTACCTTCCCAGTTTCTTTCCAGCTGCAAGCCGATCAAAATCGCCAAATTAATATTAGGACTCCCCCTTCTTATCCAGAGATTAATCACTTGCTTCTGGCCAAACGCCAGTTTTGGGTGAAGCCTGAATATCATAATCCCCAAACCCAAAGCCTCGGATTTGACGATAAAATCTTTTATCTCATGGTCTTTATCCTGGTTTACTCCGAGCCTGACAAACAATACATTCGGGGAGAGCGGCAATCCCATCAAGGTCTGCGTTACCGTTGTAGCTCCCTGCATAAATTCATTTGCGTCAACAGCAAACGCAGAAATAAAAATATCTTCTTCTTTCAGCGGGGCAGCCAAAGACAAAAGCTCTTCGGAAACTTTTTTCCTTTCGGCTGTTTTCTCATCGCTTGTATCCTTATCTATGATATTAAAGAAAACGACCCTCCCCCTGGGAAAGACAATCGCTTTTATAAAATCAATCATACCTAACCAATCACGGGGTTCCTCTACTGGAACCAAAAGATTCGGTTTCCATATTTTGGGATGGTAAGGGAGCTGCGAGGCAATCTTGGTTGCCTGCTCAGCGATAAATATGAATATTCCTTTACGAACATCCGGAAAATTGTGCCGGATATGTTTTCGCACAAGCACAATATAAATAAGCACGGTTACCGCTATCGCGACAACGCTGAAGAACTGGTTAATAAGAAACATCGCGTATAAACAACCGGCCCCTCCCACCAGAGACACGATAACTGGTATCTTGAATGTCGGACGAAAGCTCACTATGCCCGTAATTTTCTCGACAAAAACAGTTAGGTTCAAGGTTCCATAAGTAATAAGAAAAAACATGGTCAAAATACCTGCGATAGTATTTAAGGTCCCGAGGGTAAGGGTCAGCAAAGCGAGCAGCGCGGTAAAAAGGATTGCCGGAGTGGGTTCGCCTTTCGCGCTCAGATGATTAAAGGCCGAAGAAAAAGGAATGATCCTGTGCTTACTTAAAGCCAAAAACGTCCTGGGAGAAGCCACAAACATGCTCAACGCGGATGAAAGCGTTGCGCCCATTATCCCGGCAATAACCAGGAAACGCCAGCGTGCCAAGGTAATAATGATAGAGGTGTTGTTTACCAAATCCTGAGGCTGGGCAGCAAAGGCAAACCAGAACGACATAGCCAGATATATGCAAAAGGTCACCGCAATGGCGAGAAGCGTCCCGATAGGAATATTGCGTTCCGGCTGTTTCAGCTCCCCTGACATGCTTACGCCCGCTAAAATACCCGTTACCGCAGGGAAAAATATCGCGAACACTTTCCAGAAATCCATCTGCCCCATGCCATGCCAAAAAACAACAGCCTGATCCAGCTTGCTCTTGCCCAGAAAAATCGATACAAGAGAAAATACGATAATGCCCATAATAACGTATTGGAGCCGAAAAGCTAATTTTGCGCTGAGATAAGAAATGAGGAGAAGGACAAACCAGGTTATTACAGAGATTAAAATAAAACTATGTTGAGGGAAAATGGAAACCCAGCATTCGGTGAATCCGGTGATATAAAAGGCTACTGAAATTGCCTGACACATGTATAGGGGGATCCCTATCGCCCCGCCTACTTCAAATCCCAGAGACTTGGAAATTATCGAATACGCGCCTCCTGTGCCTATCCTGATATTGGTAGTAATGCTCGCTACGGAAAGCCCCGTGCATAGCGTGATCAGGTTGCTTATAATGATGATTGTAAGCGCTCCCGCTAAACCAACCTGGCCCACGACCCAACCCAAACGCAGATACATCACCACGCCCAAGATGCTTAAGACCGTGGGGGTGAATACGCCTTCAAAAGTTCCGAATCTTTTTGCTTCCATAAGCAGCTCTCTGTGACAATTACTTATTTGCTAATTTGTTATATTGTATCATAAATAGAACATCAGGAAAATATCTATCCTATCCGGCCTATATTATAGCAAGCCTTGCCAAAAGGTACGACGTAGTGGACTCAGACCCCTGATTGAGATTGATATATCTTTCCCCTATGCCGTCATAACATCCGCCCGTGGTCCTGTCGTAAACCACCTGCTTGAGGCTATTATCGCCTAAAAACCAGTTAAAGGCTTCATGCATAAGCTTTTTATAAGAATCCTTTCCGGTTATTGAATACGCCGTAGCAAGAGCGCAAACCATCGCCGACACATCCTCCGGCTGTTGATCAAAATAGCGGCGCTCCCCAATCTTATGATGCCATCCATCCTGGCCTATCGGCCTGTATATACCGTCGATGAAAGTCTTGCTTATCAGAAAATCCAACGTCTTGATGCCTATATCCAGGTATTCCCCGTTACCGGTATGCTTATGCCCTAAAATAAGGGCCTCCGGCAAAACAGCGTTCGAATAAGTCAAATAATTTTCGAACCACTGCCATTCCTCGGAAGATACGCCCCGATAAAGCGACACCAGCCTGTCGCAATGGACAACCAGCAGTTCTTTCAAGTCCCTGCCTTCGATCTCCTGTATCTTTTTTAAAAGGATGCTTATCCCTTTTGCGCAAAAAGCGGTTGACCGTGGAGATTCAAACATCTTGTATTTTTCTATCCTTCTCCTCAATAAAAAAAGGGCTTTATCCCTTGCGCTGTCCGGCAGGTAACCGGCCGTAGCAGCAACTGTCAATGCCCAAAGAGCCCTGCCATTAGCATCGTCAAGATTGTCCTTTTTGTTAAGCTCGGTATCCATTGACCTGTCTGGTCTTACATAATTACAGAATATGCTATCCTCGCATAAAACAAACTCAATGAAACGTAAATATACCTCTATGCGCTTTAGCAATTCGCTTTTCTGCTTATCGGGATAAGCCGCTTTAACCGCTCCTCCCAATTTGTCATAATATAAACATGCGACTATCATGGCGCGCGCATTATCATCGAGCGTATAGCCCGATGAGACATCCGGTAAAGACAGCCTGGCGAACTGTATGACCCCAAAATCATCTGTCAGGCGGAGAACGTGATTAAGGTTAATACGGGGCATTTTTTTGCGCTCGCTGACTTTGGCGATATCGCTGGAATATCTCGAGAATAATTTTAAATGCTCAAGAGCGATATTTTCCCATGTCATATTGCGGGTCCTGAAATACGCATTCTTTCCAAGCTGCTCTCTTGAGGAAGCGTCTTTCAAAAGCCTCATGATAGCTTCAGCATAAGAACCGGGATCCCTGAAATTAGCTAACATCCCTGTCTCCGGGGTAATGAACTCCCTGGCTTGCGCAAAAGGGGTGGAAATAACCGGCCTCCCGGAACCCAACGCATAAGATAACGTGCCTGAAACAGCCTGATTAGGGTCGAGAGAGGTTGAGATGTAAATATCAGTAGCCCTCAAAAAATGGAGGAGCTTATCCACGGAAGCATACTCATTATAAAAATTCACATAGGAAGAAAGCCCGAGATCGTGGACTTTTTGGATCAGGAATTTACGGTAGTTTTCCCCTTCTTCTTTCAGGACATTTGGATGGGTAACCCCCAGAACTATATATAAAATATCCGGGTAGGCATTAACAACTTTGGGCAACGCCTCTATTACATATTCAATCCCCTTCCCCCTACTTAGCAATCCGAATGTCAAAAGGCTTACCTTTTTTGAAAGGCCTAAGGCAGCCTTAGGTTTTGCGCTAGAGGTGTAGGGCATGGAATGGATGCCGTGAGGGATCATTGAGATTTTTTCTTCAGCTATCCCGTATTCGCGGACAAGGATCTCTTTTGAGAGATCAGTCATCACCACTAATCCGCTTGCTTTTTCAGCTATCGAACAGACTACCAGCTTAAGATCGGCATCGGGCGAAGGCAAGATGCTGTGAAAAGTCACAACCGAAGGTTTCTTGAGCGCCTCCAGGAAAGAAATAATGTATGAACCATATTTGCCTGCGAAGATGCCGAATTCATGCTGAATATTGACAAGTTTGACCTTGTCCATTAGGTTGATAGCTTTAGCGGCCGCAATGTATTCCTGCTCAGAATACTGGTTTATCTGAAAAATAACTTTTTTTGAATAGTGATAACGCGATATATCGTCAATATTAACAGCGGCTACCCTTGACTCTATGACAGGTTCTAGCAAATCATCCATCGCAGCCGTAAGGTCTGCGGTAAAGGTAGCTATGCCGCATTCCCTGGGAGGAAAAGTGGATAAATAAATGATCTTAAAGGTTTCGTTCATTTTTAATTAACAGCTTCCGATTATTATTTTTTGAGCTTCGCCAAAAGCTCGCTTATATCGACAGATTTAGCCGCTATGCGCTTATCAGCCGCGCCGTAATAGATATATAACCTGCCGTCTTTCAGTATGGTTCCCGTGGGGAAAACAACATTGTCTATATCCCCGCGCTTTTCCCACTTCTCGGTCGGAGAAAACAAGGGCTGCTTCATGCGTCCTATGACTTTAGTAGGATCGTTGATGTCCAGCAATGCCGCAGCCGCATGATAAACCCTGCCCTGAATCGAGTCCTCTACGCCATGATAGATCAAAAGCCACCCATCCTTGGTTTCAATAGGCGGGCATCCGCCGCCGATATTCCTGGTTTCAAACTTGCATTCAGGATCGAGCAGGACGTAGCCACCCAAATTCCTGAGATACTCCCTCCAATAATCATCCGTAAGGTCCTTAAAATCATCGAAATAAATTACCTGAATCCCCGGGAGTATGCGGTGGACTAGCGCAAATTTATTGTTAAATTTCTTAGGAAAGATAAAGGCATCTTTCTCCCATAGCAAAATCTCAACACCTTGCCTGTCTTTTATGTATGATTCAAAGAAAAAATACTTTTCCCTTACCCTTATCTTTGAACAGCCGAGGAGTTTGCCTGCTTCGGCATAAGTAATGCGCGGGGATATTACCCCGCGCTTTACAAAATTGATAAGGTCGGTGCTTGTAGCGTAAGCAAAAAGAGCGTTTTTCCCGTCATAAACAGTATAAAAAAGGTAATATACCCCGTCAAGAAAAACAATCCTGGGGTCTTCTACGCCTTTTTTTTCATAATCATATTCCGGA